>Ga0208112_100046_pt1 | contig 257758 bp, 264 predicted proteins | sample HotLakConsoUCCLE_FD_184736 | JGI IMG/M metagenome (GOLD analysis project Ga0208112, IMG submission 184736) | Hypersaline microbial mat communities from Hot Lake, Washington, USA - Hot Lake Consortium UCC-LE (SPAdes) (version 2) ... | reverse complement strand
GACCGTCTTGCCGAGGCCGTTGAAGCAGGTGATGCGGTGCCATTCGGTGTCCTGGACGCGGTAGCCGTTCTCGTCGCGGACGACCCGGCCTTCGGAATAGCGCGGGCGGGAGGTGGCAAGGGTGAAGCTGGTGATCGAGGTGCCGCCCTGGGTGGTGCGGGTTTCGGGGGTCTGGCCGATGTTGCCGGCGAGGATGACGATGTTCTGCATGATGTGTCTCCGTTGCTTCATCCGGAGGGACCGTCCCTCCGATGAGGCCCGTCAAAGACCGCTGGACGTGGCCTGCACGGACGCCCCCGGCGTCCGCTCGACTCCCAAGGCGGGACGTGGCGCGGGCAGGCGTGGAACACGCCAACACGGGTCCCGCCGCGCGGGGTTGCCGGCCTCGAACGGACGGGCTTAGGGGATCAATCAGGAGGAGGGACAGGTCTTCTCGGGGAAGCGGGAACGGAGACCTGGTGCAAGACCATCATCTTCGTTCAGGGCAACCACAGACCCCAGATCGCGCATCCAAAGGCGATGAACTTCTCGCATACCCTGATACCTGCCACCATTGCGCGTATCCGAAGGTCAAAGACCGCGGGCAGACCCAAGCGCATCCGGCACAGTTCGCCCCAACCTGATGCAATGGTTCGGCGAGTCGGAGGTCTCTCCGAAAGAGAGGGATGATGCAGGGTTCGGCCTGCACACACCCAAGGACCGCCGCAGCACAGGTCAGAACTGCCACTGCGAAGACATGGCGAGGTTCGACTGCAACCAAGCTCTACGGGTCGAGAAGCCCCTCCCCCAACGCATTGAGGTTAATCATCGCCGCAACCGCGACGACCGTGCCGCAACCGCTGCAGATCAGCGTCAGCATGACACCTGGATCGAGCGCATGTTTCGCGACGCCATGAGCCAGCGCAAAGCCCGCCACGGCGGCGGGCACTGCAAAGAGAACAAGTGCCCCGAGGCGGAGGAAAGGGTTTCGGGCGAAGCCGAGAATGGCGATCACGAGCGCGACAGAGAGCGCCGCCCCAGCCAGTCCGGCGAGGAAGGACAGGCCGAAACCCGAACCGCCCTCATGAACCTGCAGGAACGCGGCGATCCCGGCCATGACCGGTAGAGCAAAGACCGCAAAGCGAAAGGCCAGCACGCCAAGGGCGATAGACAGAGAAATGGCAAGAAGAACAAGCGACATGGACGCCTCCATGGGTCTGTGAATGTGGGGATCACGACAGGCCGCCCGAATGTGCGTACCGCCTGCGACTATGCTGCTTCGCCGGTTCTGCTGGCTGGATTATGCCCCAGGATCATGTGTTTCCCAAGCCGAGCTATGCACGACAGCGGACCTTCGCGCATGATCCAGCGAAGGGCGGGACTGCGGACTTTTCTACCGCTAAACGCGGCTAAGCCACGGTCCGTTCTGGCTCGCTATACGTTGCCGACAATCTCATTAACCCGAGCCTACTTTTTCCTGCTGCGCTTCTGAAGGACTAATCCCATGCCGCGCCCGGAACTCTCGGCGGAATGTTTCGACGCTGCCGAACCCAACTGCTGTTGCAACTTCCCCTACGGTCATTCGTGTACTCGACAACAGGTCCCGTGCCCGATCTGCTCGCATCTCTGTGAGCCATACGAGCGGCGTCCGCCCCGTTGCGCCTGTGAACCGTCGCGCGAAGGTACGGCGGCTGAAGCCAGCGACTTCCGCCATGCGGGCAATAGGCCACGGTTCGTCGAGGCGCGCACGCAGTTGGTCCAAGAGCGGCGCAATGCGTCCGCCACGGGAGTGGGGAACGGGAATTTCGAGAACTTGCGGCTGGCTACCATCGCGATGCGCGGGCAAAACGAGGCGGCGCGCCACGACATTGGCAATCTCAATCCCGAAATCCTGTCGTACAATATGAAGGCAAAGGTCTAAGCCCGCCGCCGAGCCGGCGGAGGTCATCACTCCGCCATCCTCAATATACAGAACATCGGGATAGATGCGCGCCCCAGGGTAAGCTTTCGAGAGCGCGGGAGCGTAGCGCCAGTGCGTCGTCGCCCTGCGCCCATTCAGAAGACCCGCTGCCGCCAGCACGAAGGCCCCTGAGCAGATCGATGCAATGCGACCGCCGCGCCTGTGTACGTCCCGCAAGGCGTCAGACAGCGCTTCGGGTACGGGTGCGTCAGGTCCACGCCAACCGGGTATGAGAACCACGTCTGCTTCAGCTAACAGTTCCAGTCCGGCTTCCGTTGTCACTGACAAGCCTCCGATTGAGCGTAGCGGGCCGGGTTCGGCGGCTACGATCTGAAGGTGGTACCAACGCTGGAACTCCGGACGCGGAAGACCGAACACTTCCAGAGCAATACCGTACTCGAAGGCACAAAGACCATCATAAGCGACAAGGCATACAAGCGGGCACGGGGAGGTAGAAGCGGGAGCAAGAACTGCGTGGGTCATGTCGATTGGTCGGGCTCCGATCTCTTGGGTCCATCCGATGTCGCTTTGGCACGTTCTGAACGGCGTCTGGCACAATATGCACTATGCACCGGCCCTTATGTGGCTACAACCGAATGCACCAAGGATTGAACTAAACGCGATAGAAGCCCAACCAGCGGACCAATTACATGACCGATGCCAACGACACTGCCGCCCCGCGCTCACGCGATAACTCCACTTTTGCGCTTTGCTTGGCCGAGATCCTTGCAGTTGACCCTGCCGAGGTTCCGTGCGCCCCCGAAGGCCTCGGTCTCGATGGCATCGGTTACTGGCTCGCAGCCCGCAACCTCGCGCTGATCCCCGTGCGCGATCCCGCGAGCTTCCAGTGGGCGGGATGGTGGATCGCTCGCATGGCGGGAGGCGGCGGTTACGTCGTGATGGCGGGCACGCCTTCGGACGTCGCATGGGTGCCGCCCAAGACCGAACGGGGCGCGGGCGGCGTCATCGAGGGCTGGGTCGTCGCAGCGCCTGCCCTCGCCCTGCCACATCGCAACGCCCGGCGTGGGATCATCGAGGCGATATTCCGTTTCCCCGCATCCGATGCACCCGAAGTGGTGCTGAAGGAAGCCCGCCTGATCGCCGGTGTTGGGATCGAGGGTGACCGTTATGCGCTCGGGACGGGTCACTTTTCCGAGCCGGACCGTTGGGGACAGGCGCTGACGCTGATTGAGGCGGAGGCGATCGAGCATCTGGCGAGTGAGCACGGAGTGGTGATGGGGGCCGCCGATGCGAGACGTAACATCGTGACGCGGGACATCGACCTCAATGCCCTGATGGGGCGACGCTTCCGCATCGGCGGGCTGCTTTGCCAAGGCTCACGCCTTGCGGAGCCCTGCGCGTGGCTCCAGCGCACGACCCCGCCGGGAATGTTACGTGGGCTGGTGCATCGGGGCGGTCTGCGAGCCGACATCCTAGAAAGCGGCACCGTCCACGTCGGGGGCGCAATCGTCCCAGCGGAATGATTTATAAATGTAAGCTGTAAGCGGTGCATATACCCCATGTTTCAATAAAATAAGGGATTTGCGATAGTCCGTCCGTCTAATATCAGGAGGCGGAAATGTTGGATGAACAGAGCGGGGATGGCCTGGAGGTCTGGGGGGTTCGGGTGGCGGTGTCCAGGGAGGGAATTCGTGCATGGCCTGCGGAACTCAAGAACCTCGCGGTGCAAAAAGTGGGCGCTGGGGCAAAGATCAGTGATATTGCAGACGAACTCGGCGTGAGACCCGCCCTCGTATCGAAATGGATCAAGGCGGCACGCTCCAAGGACGCAACACCAGCGTTTGTAGAGGTGATGGCGCCCGCCAACGCGTCCCTTAATCGTCCCGCCTTGTCGCACGGAACAGGCCAAGCATGTGTGCTCCGCCTTGTGGATGTTGAAATCTCGGTTCCAAAAGGGTTTCCAAGCGATGAATTGGCGGGGATCCTGCGTGCTGTGAGGGGTTCCCAGTGATCATTCCCTCGGGCGGGTTCCGAATTTACCTTGCGACAGAGCCTATCGATTTTCGCAAAGGAATGGACGGTTTGGTTGGCCTCATCGCTGCGAATTTCGCGTTTGATCCCTTTGATGGGGCCATCTGGGTCTTCCGGTCGCGGCGTGCTGATCGACTTAAACTCATTGTTTGGGATGGAACTGGACTTGTCCTTGCAATGAAGCGCCTGCATGGGAAACGTTTCCTGTGGCCCAAGGTTTAGGATGGCCCGCTCATACTGACAAAGGTACAGTTTGAAGCCCTGTTTGCCGGGATGGACTGGCAAAGCTTGCCGAATACAGACACCAGAAAACCAGTTTTTGTGTAAGCAGCATCGTCTGCCCAGGCGCTCTGCCGATCATCTGTTCAACATTCCCCAGATATCACATCCTTCCTGATTGCCCTTCATCGCTACGGGGCAATCGGAAAAGCTGTGCTGCCTGTGCCGGATGTCAAAGCATGCTGTTTGCGTTCCAGCAGGTCACGCGATTTTCCAGGCGTGATCACCCCAAACCATTGGCAGACAACGCCTTCATATGCCACAACAGCGCTATAGCCTCGGACACGGAATTCATTTCGAACAGAGAGACCAGCGCAACCTATGGCAGATTCTATTGAAAAAACCCTCTTTGCCGCAGCCGACAAGATGCGCGGCGCCATGGACCCCGGCGAATACAAGCATGTCGCCCTTGGCCTGATCTTCCTGCGTTATGTCTCGGCCGCCTTTGACGCCAAGCAGCAGGAATTCCTGCAAGACGACATGATCGACGCCGAAGACCCCGAGGAATACGCGGCCGAAAACATCTTCTGGGTGCCGGAAAAGGCCCGCTGGTCCCGCCTTGCCGCCGCCGCCAAGGCCGACAATATCGGCGTTCAGGTCGATGATGCCATGCGGGAAATCGAACGCTCCAACCCCACCCTCAAGGATGCCCTGCCCAAGGTCTACGGCAAACCCGATCTTGACCGTGCCATCGTCACTGGCCTGATCGAGATGTTCACCAACCTCGAACTCCACGGCACGCGGGCCGATTTCGACCTGATCGGCCGCATCTATGAATATTTCATCGGCGAATTCGCCACGTCCGAGGGCAAACGCGGCGGCGAATTCTACACCCCCCGCTCCATCGTCGCCACCATGGTTGAGATGCTGGAACCCACAAATGGCCGCGTCTATGACCCGTGCTGCGGGTCGGGCGGGTTCTTTGTGCAGTCGGAAAAATTCATCACCGCCCATCGGGGCCGGGTGGATGACATCGCGGTCTACGGCCAAGAACGCAACCCCGCCACCTTTCGCCTTGCCCGCATGAACCTTGCGATCCGGGGCATCTTTGGCGATATCCGCTGGAACCCCGAAGGCACGCTTTTGCGCAACGCCTTTCCCGATGAGCGGTTCGATTTCATCCTTGCCAACCCGCCCTTCAACATATCCGATTGGAACGGCGATCTGCTGCGTGAAGATCACCGCTGGCGTTTCGGCACGCCCCCCGTGGGCAACGCCAATTTCGCATGGATGGCCCATATCCACCACCACCTGTCGGCCAACGGCATCGGCGGGGTGGTCATGGCCAACGGGTCGATGTCGTCGATGCAATCGGGCGAAGGCGACATCCGCCGCGCCATGATCGAACAGGACGCGATTGATTGCATGGTCGCCCTGCCGGGGCAGTTGTTCTTTGGCACGCAAATTCCCGCCTGCCTGTGGATTTTGGCCAAGGACAAATCGAACGGCACCGCGAACGGGCAAAAGCTGCGCGACCGGCGGGGCGAGGTGCTGTTCATCGACGCCCGCAAACTGGGCGCCCTGATCCCCGGATCACGCAAGCAAAAGGAATTCTCGGATACCGAGATTGCGCAGATCGCAGATACCTATCACGCATGGCGGGGCGAGGCAGCGGCGGGGGCGTATCACGACATTCCCGGTTTCTGCGCCGCCGCCAGTCTGGCCGATATCCGGCAGCACAACCACGTCCTGACCCCGGGGCGCTATGTTGGCGCAGGGGCGGTAGAGGAGGACGGGGAGCCGTTCGAGGAGAAATTCGAGCGCCTGATGGGCGATCTGCGGGCGCAGTTTGCGGAAGGGCGGCGGCTGGAGGCGGAGATTGAGGCGAAGCTGGGGGGCTTGGTGTGAGGGGGTGGCGTCCAACGTCTTGGGGTGAAATTTGCACCTTGGCATACGGCAAGTCAATTAAAGGCTATCAGGACAAAAGAGAAGGCTATCCGGTATATGGAACCAACGGGCCAATTGGATATTGGGACACCCCGCTTCAAAATGAATCCGGTCTTATAATTGGAAGAAAAGGGGCATATAGGGGTGTCCATTACTCAAACGGACCTTTTTTTGTCATTGATACTGCTTACGCACTGAAAACAAGTAACGAAGTTGATACAAGATGGGCCTATTATAGCTTGCTCAATGTCGATATCAATTCGATGGATTCAGGGTCAGCCATCCCATCGACCAGCCGCGAGGACTTCTACGGAATTCCTGTTCATCTCCCCCCACTCCCCGAACAACGCGAGATTGCGGGGATTTTGGGGGCGTTGGATGACAAGATCGAATTGAACCGCCGCATGGCGGCCACGTTGGAGGAAATGGCCCGCAGCCTCTATCGGTCCTGGTTTGTCGATTTCGACCCCGTCCACGCCAAAGCCGCAGGCCACCCCCCCGCCCATATGGACAAAGCCACCGCCGCCCTCTTCCCCGACCGCTTCGGCGATGACGGCCTGCCGGAGGGGTGGCGGATGGTTGGATTGCCTGAAATTGCAACATTCCTCAACGGTGCTGCGTTGCAAAAATTCCCCGAGGAAGAAGGCATTGCGTCGCTACCTGTGATCAAAATTGCCGAACTCCGAAATGGCGTCACGCCCAAAAGTGGCCGTGCAACCTCTCGGATACCGGAGAAATATTTGGTAAATAACGGAGACGTCTTGTTTTCTTGGTCTGGCTCGCTTCTGCAAAAGGTCTGGACCGAAGGGCAAGGCGCATTGAACCAACACCTCTTCAAAGTGACATCCGACATAGTGCCAAAGTGGTTCCATTTCTTTGGTGTGGATCAACACATGGAAGATTTCCAGCTAACGGCTCAGTCCAAGGCAACGACAATGGGACATATCCAAAGGCACCATCTGGATGATGCCAAAGTATGCCTGCCGCCTGATAACGTTCTTTCGGCCGCAGATGTGATGGTGCAGCCGATTTTCGAAAAAGCGATTGCAGTTCAACTGGAAAACCAAACCCTCGCCACCCTCCGCGACAGCCTGCTGCCTAGGCTCATGTCGGGCGAGCTCCGCGTGGGTGCTGCGCGTGAACAGATCGAGGAGTATATGTGATGCCCTTTGCCTCGGAAGACGATCTGGAACACTGGGCGCTGGAGGAGTTGCAGGGGTTGGGCTTTGCCTATCTGCACGGCTCTGCCCTGTCGCCCGAAGCGGAAAACCCCGCCCGCGACAGTTTTCGTGATGTGTTGTTGCTGGGGCGGCTGGACGACGCGATCCGCCGGTTGAACCCGCATCTGCCCGCAGATGCCGTGCGGGTGGCGATCAATGAAATCCGCGACACGAAATTCTCGGGCGATCTGTTGTCGGAAAACCGCCGTATCCACGGGGTTCTGACAACGGGGGTTCCGGTGTCATGGTTCGCAGGCGGTGAAGAGCGCCACGATATCGCCCGCGTGATCGATTTCGAGGGGGGCCAGAATGACTGGCTGGTGGTGAACCAGTTCGAGGTGGTGGGCCAGACCGCCCGGCGGCCCGATGTGATTGTCTTTTTGAACGGCATGCCAGTGATCGTGATCGAGCTGAAGGGCACCGAAAGCGGCACATTGCGGGGGGCGTTCAATCAGCTGGAAACCTACAAGGCGCAGGTGCCCGACCTGTTCCGCACCAATGCGTTCAATGTCATTTCGGAAGGGGTGACGGCGAAATACGGCTCGGCCTCGGCCAATTTCGACCGCTTCATGAACTGGCGCACGGTGGATGGGGAAACCCTTGTCGAGACGGGCAGCGCCCTTGCCCTGCAAACCCTGATCCATGGCTTGCTGACCCCGAACGTCATTCTGGAGATGATCCGCTTTTGCACCGTGTTCGAGGATGAGGGCAAAGGCCCGATCAAGAAGATTGCAGGCTATCATCAGTTCCACGCCGTGCGCAAAGGCGTGGCGGCTGTTCTGGGCGCCCATGGGCAGGATGGCCGCGGCGGGGTGATGTGGCACACGCAAGGGTCGGGAAAATCCCTGCTGATGACATTTCTGGCCGGCCGCCTGATGCGTGACCCGCGGCTGGAAAACCCGACGATTGTCGTGATCACAGACCGCAACGATCTGGACAATCAGCTATTTGCGACCTTTTCGCGGTGTTCGGCCCTGTTTGGCGAAATCCCTGTTCAGGCCGAAGATGTGCCCGATCTGCGCCGCAAGCTGGGGGATCGCAAGGTGGGCGGGGTGATCTTTGCCACCATCCAGAAATTCCGTCCCGAAAAAGGCAGCCCTGATTTTGGCGAGTTGACCCATCGCTCCAATGTGGTTGTCTTTGCGGATGAGGCGCATCGTTCGCAATATGGCTTTGATGCCAAACTGAACCGCGACACGGGCGAAACGAAATACGGTTTTGCCCATCATCTGCGCACGGCCTTGCCCAACGCGGTTTATGTGGGCTTCACCGGCACTCCGATTGCGCTTGTAGGGGCAGATACACAGGCCGTGTTCGGCGATTACATCGATGTCTATGACATTGCCCAAGCTGTGTCGGACGGGGCGACCGTGCCGATTTACTACGAGGGCCGCGTCGCCAAGATCGAGCTGTCGGATGAGGCGGGCGAGTTGCTGGATGCCGAATTTGACGAGATCATCGAAGAGGCCGAGGCCGACGGCATCAGCTTTGACGATGACAGCAAGGGGGCGATGACCTCGAAATGGACGCAGCTTGAAAAGCTGGTCGGGGCCGCCCCGCGCCTTGATAAAGTGGTCGAGGATATCCTGAAGCATTTTGATGCACGGGTTGAAGCCATGGATGGCGGCAAGGCGATGATCGTCTGCATGTCACGCCGGATCTGTGTTGAAGTGTATAACCGCATCATCGCCGCCCGCCCGGATTGGCATGCGGATGAGGATGCCGAGGGGGCGGTCAAGGTCGTGATGACAGGGGCGGCGCAAGACCCGGTCGAATTCCAACCCCATATCCGTTCCAAAGCCCGTCTGGAAACCCTGCGGACGCGGTATCGCGACCCTGCTGATGCAATGAAGCTGGTCATCGTGCGGGACATGTGGCTGACGGGCTTTGACGCCCCCTGCATGCACACAATGTATGTCGACAAACCCATGAAGGGCCACGGGTTGATGCAGGCGATCACGCGGATCAATCGTGTGTTCGGGGCCAAGCCATCGGGGCTGGTGGTGGATTACATCGGCCTTGCCGCCGATCTGAAGAAGGCCCTGCGCCATTACTCGCAGGCCGACCAGAAACAGACGGGCGTTGATCAAGGCGAGGCTGTTCATGCCTTGCACACCCAGATCGATATCATGCGGGGCATGTTTTTCGGCATAGCTTACATGGACGCTGTTCGCGGCACCCCCGCCGACCGTATCCGCATTCTGCCTATAGCCATTGAGCATGCCCTGACGCTGAAGGTTGACGGGAAAGACCCCGAAAACCGCGAAGACAGCAAAAAGCGGTTCATGACTGCCGTTGCGGGTTTGGTGAAAGCCTTTCGGATTGCTGCGGGCACGTCAGAGGCGGCAGCCCTGAAAGATGAAGTCGGCTTTTTTGTCGCCGTGCAAGCCGCCATCCGGAAAATGGACGCGACATCCCGGACTGGACGCAGCGCCGAGGATACCGAACTGGCCATCGCCCAACTGCTGAACCGGGCCGTGGCCTCGACCGAAGTGATCGACATTCTGGAGGCAGCGGGGATCGACCGCCCCGACCTAAGTGTCCTGAGTGAGGATTTCCTGCTGGGGCTGCAAAATACGCCGCACAAGAACCTTGCGGTCGAGGCCCTGCGCAAGCTTTTGAACGGGGAAATCCGCACCCGAACCCGGACAAACCAGACCCAGAACGAGGCGTTCTCAAAACGCCTGACGGATGCCATGGCCCGCTATCACAACCGCAGCATCGATGCGATCCAGGTCATCAAAGAGATGATCGACATGGCCAAAGACCTGCAACAGCAGCCCGAAGATGGCATGTCCCCGGAGGAAGTCGCATTCTACGACGCCCTCGCCCAGAACGAGAGCGCCCGTGAGTTGATGGGCAACGAAGAACTGCGGGTCATCGCACAGGAACTGGTCAATGCCGTGCAGGCCAATTCCTCAGTTGACTGGTGGCGCAAGCAGAATGTGCGCACCAAGATGCGTGTGATCATACGGCGTATCCTGAAAAAACACGGGTTTCCGCCCGATTTGGCGTCAGATGCGATCAAGAAAGTCGTCCAACAGGCGGAGGTTCTGGCCCGGGAATTCGCGTAGGGCCAAAACCTCTGCGCAGTGCCGTTTTTGAGAGAAGGTCATCAGATGCAGGATCGATATGCCGGAGATATCGGTGACTTTGTAAAACTTGGGCTGCTGCGTACCCTGTCCCCCGGGCGGCAATTGGGCGTGGCGTGGTATCGGTTCCCGGATGAAGGTCACAATGGCGATGGCCGCCATGTGGGTTATCTGGATGATCCTGCGGGAAAGGCGTCACGCCTTGATCCAGAGTTGTTCCATCACCTGCGTTCGGTTGTCAGAACAGAGCGATCCATTCGGTCGCTTTTGCCGATCCTCGGGGAAGTCAGATCTTCGGACGCATCGCTCGACATGACCGCAATTCCTGTCAATCAACGGCGCAAATGGCGCCAAGACTGGTTTCAGTCTGTCTTGGAGGCCCTGTCAGGCTGCGATCTGGTGTTTGCCGATCCGGACAATGGCCTGACGGATGACGATGACCGCCGCAAAGGCCGGGCAGTATTCGGAAAACAAATGCCCTTGGCGGAGGTCCTTGCACTGGCCGAAGGGCGTACCGCTGTGATCTATCATCACAACACTCGCCGTGCCGGCGGCCATGATGCAGAAGTTGATCATTGGATTTCGCAGATCAACATGCCCACTCTGGCCGTCAGGGCAACGGCCTATAGCTGCCGAACCTTCTTTGTGATCAATCCGAATGAAATAACGGCAGAACGGGTCAGGACGTCCTGCCGCTTGTGGCGAGATATGAAGGTTTATCTGCATCAATAAACCGGTAAACACATGATGAAGCTGACCACAGAGGAAGAAACGTGGCCATTCAGAATTTGATAAACTCCTTTATTCTGTCATTAATATGGATACAGCGGTATTACCGGCCGCAAAGTTATCCAGGGACGTAACATAAACCATCGTGCCTGCGTGTTGACCGTTTGGCATGTTGCGTCGCAAATCCCAAATAGGGTGTGCTCCGGAAATTATGTTACCCAGTGTGTACATATGCGTTGTGTAGGTCCTGTTAGATATTCGCATCCGTAGATCGGTCGTCACGTTAAAAATTCCCAAATCTTCACCAAGTATGTCTGAAGCCACTTCGCTAGCGCTGCTGTTTAGCGTATCAAATGACAATCCGATATATTTCAGCCGCAGTTTTTCTGCTTCGACACGAAATCCAAAAAATCCACAGATATCACCCACGTGTTCTGTATGGCAACTAAATCCCCTACCAACAAGTGAGGTATCATCATTGCTGATTTTCGTCCCTTGGATGGCAGCAATACTATTCTTCCTCCACCCTTCTCTTGGATTGAAGCCAAGAAATAAAATGTCGGATTCTCCTCTAAATCTATGATCGAGTGGCTGGCTGTTTTCCCGAAGCCTTTCCTCGAATGGAGCCTTATTCCAAATCCAGTCACCATGGAGAGATCTCTCTGAAATCCAATTGGTAACTTCATCCCAGGTTGAATTGATGGCAGGAATACTCAACCCACTGGATATTCTGAGCTGTGCAGCCTCAGTAGCTTCGCTATCGACGATATTTTTTGTCGCAGTCTGCGGGGCATATTTTCCAATTACCTGACCCGTCCTGACATCACCCACTTCAACCCACGCAACATTTCCCGCGATGAATTTCCCGTTGTGTTCGCTGATTTTGAGATTATCAATTTGAAGCCTCACGTTAATAGACCGGTTAGAGGGAAGGTTCTTCGCTATTTCTCGCGCTTCATCCAATGGTAAAGCCCAATAGCGAGCTTCCTGAGAGTTAAGAAATGATACCCCGTCACCTACTGCAATATAATAATCAGGCATAAATAACGATATCGGAAACGCCTCCCTCTCGGAGTCCCAGTTCAAAAGACTAGATTCCACATCAAATATTAATGCTGTTACATTCTGTAAATTACCATAAGCCTCTGAGAGGCGAATCACGTTATTTCTGATCAAGTCCTGCCTACTAAATTCATCCGCATTTATCACTTCGGGAGAATTAATTACGTAATTTTGAAAGTTTGGCTGCTGACCAGAAAGATATGTGTGCATTAAGCTAACGGTATCATTGTCTGGATTAACCAAGACCTCTGCGCTCATCGCGCTGGGATATAAGAAAGTAATTAAGAGGCATGCCTTCGCAAATGCACTCCTTGGCAAGGATGCTGTATTTTTATTCATGCGATTACTCCAAATCAATTATCAGGGAAGTGCCGGCTTAATTAATTGTTTGATCGCCACCACTGCTTCTTATTTCCCCACTTAAAAATATAAAACCCTGGCAGCACAAACAGTGTAGAAAAAATTATAGCGAACAGAAAGTCCTTCAGTCCATTAGCCACATTGAATCCTGCAAAAATCATTATTACCCCAAAGGAAATCAAGAGAATGCCAATAGTCTTTCGGCCGTTATGACCTCTAAAATTAGCTCCACATGAAGAACAAACATGATAACCTTCCTCCACTACAGTTCCGCAATGCCCACACTTCATTTTTCACTCCTCTTACTTATATTTTTGCAGTTAAAGCAAAAATTCCGAACCAACATAGTTTTTTAGCGACACAATACGAACGAACCCAAAATATTATTTGGTTACTTCGCCCATTGCTTGTCACGGTTAGCGCAAAACGGATCGCTGATTGTTTAGGGCTTCTACGCGGCGTTGAGCGCCTCAAATGCCATCGCAATTAGCGAAAACTTGTCTGCATCAGAATAATCTGAAGCCCTCGCTTAACCCCATCACGATGTGACATGTCTATTGACAAGGACCGCTGCTCTGAAATCTCCTGCAACGTTTCGCGGATGGCGCGGGAGGTGCTAGGTCCATAAAGCCCATCAAATGCTGCAGTATAATAGCCTAGGCCGTTCATCACATCCTGCATTCGCACTCGTTCTTCTTTGGGCAACTGATTGAACTGTAGTCTTACGGCGTCATCGTCGAAAGGAAACCCGTTCGATGCATCTACGGTTGACGCGCTACTGCAATAATAGGGGTTGCTTTCAGCTTCCCAGCAAATACCGGCGGCGGTCGCTTGCGCATGGAGTGCGTCGGCGTGATCACAATCCGCTCCGACGAACTCAGCCTCTACGCAGTCTTGTGTGGCCGCTGCCACCTGCTCCATAAGGCGTGAATGCTCTGGTGAAAGGTCTGCCATGACTGGGGACCCAAGAGCAGCAAAGGTTGACAGGAAAACCATAAAGCATTGATTTTTCATAAAATTTTTTGATCCTTTAACTCTTTTATGAAAATATGGCTATCAGCTACCAATTCATTAAAGAGGCGTCAACTTGAAATGATGGAGACAAACAACAATCGGTCATGTGCCGCCCTATCGGCACTTTGGGCCTTGTCGTTACACGGCGCACTGGCATTTGCCCGAACCGCGCTTCGAGATCGCATTCAATTCAAACCATAGCAGTAGCTGAGGCTCCTTGATTCACACCGATGTACCTCAGAAGCGGATGTGCGAAAAACTGCCCTCTCGACCAAATAATCCAAACCATTTCAAAGGGTAATCCCTTCGCCCTCGCTTGCGAGAAATCCAAGCGGAAAAACCACAGTTTATCAGGTGGTTATGGGGTGGACTCAGGGTGCGACCGTAGCTATTTTGTCCCCACGCATAGGAGCGAATCGACCATGAACCACCGCCGCAACATACGGATATCCGGACTCGTCTGACCTGTTTTTTTTACGGGCACCGGATCGTTGCGGCCGCATGGCCACCTCTCTCAGAACATGACAGATCAACGCATGGCGCATGCCATGTCCGGTGCCCTTTCGCTTTGAAAGGATATCCCCCATGACACGTAAATCCGCAAAACGATCCACCGCAAAGGTGGAAAGCACGTCCGATCTCTGCCGGACTGATACGACGCTTCCGGGCCTCTTGGCTGTTCTGACTCATCTTCAAAAGCTCCGCTCTGCGGGAACCACGACACTCTTGCTGGTTGAAGATGAGGAGCTTGACGAAGACGAAACCCCGAGCGTTCAGACACCGGAAATGCGCAATCCCCCGCGGGACCTACTGGATGCGTTGCTGATGCTGCGGCTTCATTCCATGCTGGCCAATGCGGGCTTGACGTCATTTCGGCCGCCACGCGGCAGCCTGCAAGTCATTGTCGCACCCGTTGAATGCGACAGGACCGATATCCGGACCATTCTGCCACGATTGATCGGTCGTGACCCGGCTTTGCCTGATCCTGCGATCCGTGTGGATGATGACGTGACACGCAAGCGCACTGGGAAAGGTGTTCTTGAAAGCCTCAGGGCAGATATTCTGCAGGGAAATCCAGTCATCGCGGTGATGACGGCGGATGACATGATCCCGGATGATCTTCGCGTTGCGATGCAACCGACCCTCCGACTTCCTCCCCTTTCGCGGCAGATGCTGCAAGCGGTGATGGCGTTTCAATTCAACGACCCATCCGTCGCGTTACAGCATCCGGATGCGACGATTGCGCAGCTGTCCGATGTCGCCATGTCGAGCATTTTTGCGGCGGAGGATATCAGGACCGCGATCGAACGTCTTGAGCGTGCAGCTTCCCAGAAAACCCACACGCGGGTCACACTTGATGACGTCCATGGGCAACCCAAAGCGGTCAAGGCGCTTCGGCAAGTGGTTGAAGATCTGCGGAGTTATCAGTCCGGGGCGGTGAAGTGGTCCGATGTGACGAAATCCTTCCTGCTTTTTGGGCCCCCAGGCACAGGAAAGAGCATGATGGCGGCGGGGCTGGCGGGGTCAGCGGGCATCAGCTTCGTGAAGACTTCATATTCAGACTGTCAAAAATGCGGCCATCAAGGCGACATGCTGAAAGCTCTGAACACCGCCGTTGAAAGCGCCATTTCCGCGGCACCCAGTGTCTTTTTCATTGATGAAATTGACTCTTTTTACAGCCGTGACCGGGAAACCGGCTCAAGGAATGGCTACATCATCGGAGTGGTGAACGGCTTGCTGACCCAGATCGACCGGCTGTCAGCAACACCCGGCGTCATTCTGATCGCCGCGACCAATGACGCAAAACGCGTCGATAGCGCCGTCATCAGGCCTGGTCGGTTTGACCGGCACATCCACGTCGGGCGGCCGGACCGGTCCGGGATCCTTTCTATGCTCGAAGGCCCGCTCTCCGGGTTGAAGGTTGATCCGATTGAAATCGACAGGCTCTGCGATCAGCTGCTGGGGTCGTCCGGAGCGGAGATCGCGGCGATGGTCAGGGATGCGCGGACGCGTGCCCGCGCAGAACGCAGCCCGCTGTCGTTCGGGCATCTAAAGTCCGCCGCCGACGCGATCCAGCCCCCGCCGGAGCCCGGCGTCATCTGGTGGATCAGCGTGCATGAAGCCGGACACCTGCTGGCCGGCCATCTTCTGGGACTTCCCGCTGCCACACATGCTGCCGTTACCGGAATTCGCGGACTTGTCACCCGTCCACACCCCACATGCAAACTCCCGGGGACCATCAGCGATATGATTGTGCATGGCCTGGCAGGGCGGGTCGCGGAGAGGCTGGTCTTCGGCGTGATCAGCCAGGGCGCCGGGAGCGGCCCGACTAGTGATCTCGCCCTGGCGACGCGTTCCGCTGTCGCAGCAGAGACCAGCTATGGTTTCGGGACATCCCTGAGCTGGATCGACCCGGAAACGCCGCTCTATCTGCTACCACGCGACATTCGGTCTAGGGTCGAGGCCCGGCTGAATGAGGCCGAAACCCGCACACAGCGACTTCTGGCGGAGCGAAAGGCGGAAATTGAGCGGATCGCCCAGGTTTTAATGCAGAAGCGGGATCTCGATGCAGCGGCGATTTCTGCGCTGTTATCTGGCGTCCCCAATGGAACAGGCCACACGATGAGCCCCGCGGAATGTGAGGGCCGCGAAACCCAGCATGTTGATCGCGATTTCTTGAAGGAAACACCCGATGCACAATCACTTTAATCCTCACCATCCGATGCGGCATCTGATCTCAACGGTCGCAAAAAATTTGCTGCGTGATGATCCGGAATATGAAGAGAGCTCTGCGACTTTGCCCCCAGTGTTTCGTCGAATGTACCAGGAATTCCTCCGGTTCCCGGAGCATGGGTCAAGGACACCCAGCTTGGTTGACCTTCTTCACCATCTCAAACGGCTGGATGCCAGCTACCCGAGTGAGGGGGACCTTGAAGGTGCGCCAGAGCTCTGCCGCTGGGCTCTCGTGCGCCGCCCCGCCTCAGCATTCTGTCAGTTGACGGGATATGCAGCCGCACACCCCCGGTTTGAGTGGGGGGCACCTATTGTCACTTCATCGGTGTTCCGGGTGGACAGGGAATTCCGATGGGCACGCACCTGGAGCCGGTTCTACTTGCTCTCAGAATATGCCCCGCCAACACTGCGCCGGATGCAAGCCGGTGGATTGATCAGCAGCGATGCAGAGCTGGTTGATCTCTTCTGATTTGGCAGATTTTGAAGAAGAGGTGACTTATGACGGTACTGATTGTCGGAGACCTTCATCTGGATATGTGGTCAGAGGCCGGCCGAGACCCGTTTGCGGGGCTGTCTGCGGCCGAATGGGCTGGAATCGATGCAGTGATCGTTGCTGGCGATTTAACGAACAAGCCCAGAATCCGGTGGAAATACGCGATCCGACACCTTTCGAGATACATCGAGACAAAGCGGATTTTCATCCTGCCCGGCAATCATGACTATTACGACTTCCGAATTGATGGCGATGACCGCCTTGCCGAAATTGCAACGCGGGAAGGCGCAAATTTCGTACAGAAAGCGGAAATCTTGATCGGGAAAACCCGTTTTTTGTGCTGCACCTTGTGGACGGATTTTGCATTGCATGGCGACGTAGCAGCGTCGCAAGCAATCGCGAAATCCCGCATGAACGACTACAAATACATCCGCAACGCCGGCGCCGGCTACCGCCGCGTCAGGCCATACGAGACTGCCTTGATCCATGCCCAACATCGTGGATGGCTGGAAGAGCGCCTGTTGCAATCTCACCTTGGGGCGACGGTGGTCGTCACGCACCATTGCCCGCATCCGCAGTTGATGAGCGCAACGCCAGGCGAACTCGACCCGATCTATGGCTCGAACCTGACCGACCTGATTCAGCGTCATCAGCCCGAGGCGTGGATGTTCGGTCACACCCATTTCCAAGCCGAAACAGTCATTGGGCGCACCCTTATGCGGAACGTCAGCCTTGGGTATCCGGACCAGGTTCTAACTGGGCAGGAAGGGCAGATATTGCGGCGAGGATTGATCGACCTTCAAAACCTCGAATGACATTAAGCTTATGGAATATAATGAATTTCTACACAGCTGATCCGCATTTCTTCCATGAGAACATCCTGAAATTCTGCAATCGGCCGTTTCAAACCGTCGATGAGATGAATCGTGAAATTTTGCATAATTATCAAACAGCTGTCAGTGACGACGACGATCTATGGATCCTGGGTGACCTCGCAGTATGCCATGTCAACATGGCAGATCTGCTGTCCGAAATGCTTGCATCTATCCCTGGTCGAAAGCACTTGATCGTCGGAAATCATGACAAACCATGGGTTCGCCGCCTACAAGATTGGTCGTCGGTACATGATCTGTTGGAAATCAACGATCAAGGCAGCAGAACTGTTCTCTGCCATTATCCCATGGTGACATGGCCCGGGGCTCGGCACGGTTCAATCCAGCTTTTCGGCCACGTCCATCAGAATTTTCCGGGCACGCGAAACTGTGTCAATATCGGGGTCGATCAGTGGGATTTTCGGCCGGTCACGTTGCGAGAAGCCAGGATGCGAGCTGCGGGGCTCGAGGTGAACCCTTTGTGGGGACAGGTGGAACCCGGGGCGGAAATCTGATGCCGGGTTTGGCTGTCCTCAATCAAGAAGATGATCCACGGGCGATCTGGGTTGCAATGGGGTGACGGAACCGCGTCGGGGAAGGCCTCGAAAAGAGTCCTGAGCGGACGTTTTGTTTGGCGCCTTTTGCCAAGGTTGCATGCAGACTCTCAGTTGCTTTTGTCAGCCTTACGGGTTAGCGTTTTTAATCAACTGGCAAGAAAGTGTTAATGGATAAATTTCACTAGGCCGCGAGGAAACACGCTTTGTCGGAAAAGAAATTTGAAGAAGGTCACTGTCCCAAGTGCGGCGCGCAACGTGCAGACATAGTTGCCGAATACAAAGAAGAATATCATGAACATCATTTTGATGCGGTGACTTTTTTTCGAGTATTGGAGTGCCGAGGCTGCGGTGAGCATTATTTCAAATCATCAAGTTCAAATTCAGAGGATATTCACTACTACCATGATGAAGATGGCAACGAGTGCTCCGAATATGTCGAGACCATTCAATACTGGCCGCCTGCTGCGAAACGGCGCAAACCAGATTGGGTGAGCGAAATTGGCTTTGAAGACAGAGTTCTGGGATCTCTTTTCAGTGATGTTTACACAGCTCTTAGCAATAACTTGGGTGTGCTTTCAGCGATAGGTATGCGGACGGTTTTCGACCGTGCTTCTGAGTTGCTCGGAATTGATCCCGAAGTATCATTTCAAAAAAAATTGAGCGATTTGAAGAATGGTGGTCACATCACCGAGAAAGAGGTGAAAACATTACACGCTCTTATAGACGCGGGAAGTGCTGCAGCACATAGAGGCTGGCAGCCGAAGCCGAAGCAGCTTGATAACATGATGACTATTCTTGAAGCATTCTTGCATCGCGCTTTCCTGCTTGAGGAAATTGGCGCTGAATTAGATCAAGGGGTTCCTAAGCGGCCAAAAAGAAAGAAAAAACATATTACGTAGAGTTTACGGGGCCGTGTCTCGACACGCGTTCTGTTTTGCTGGTATCGTTTGAAAAGTCCGTACGGCAGCTCCGTCCGGAAATCTGTCGGACAGGCACAGGCCGTCAATGGGGTATTGCCTGCAATCCGGTGCTCATTGTGACAGCTCGAATCCCATCCGGGCGGTTGCTGCGTCCCGCCTGCTCGGATACGATCATTACAGATTTTCGGGTAGCAAGGCGACAAAATGGTGTGCGCTCGCAAGCGCCTTGACCCTTTGGTCGCACAGGATCGACAATACGCCGCCTCGGAAGCAATTGCGGCACAAAGGCTGGCGGGGCTGGCGGTCGATCCCGGCACCATTCGCGATTTCGACAGGTTCTGTTCTGGTGAGATCGATCTGGTTCAGCTGAGGGCGAGAGTGGAGAGCAGGTTCACGAGCTGAAAATACGCCATGTTGCTCGACATCTGACAAGAATGTTGGTCAGGCATTCAGGGGGCAACCCCGATTTTCACATGTCAACCCGGCGATCTCGAACCCCACTTCATCCTCCGGGGCCACTTTATTCTTACCTGGCCCACCTTGAACAGACGGACAGCTCTCCTGGAACCAGCCAATGAAATGGGCGCTTTGTGCAAGTGATTGACCTGATCACTATCTCGAGGCGTTCGAAACCATGGCTGAGACCCCGATGACATTCTAGCGGACCTACTGGCGTTGACCGGGACATGCGCCGCAAAAGCGAGATGGAATTTCGCAACACTGATCATATTCGGAATTTCCTGGGGTGCTGCGCAACCAAGAGATGCAAAAACAACAATCATCACTCCAGCCGACCACCGCCCTGCAGCTTGCAGTATCGGCGTGTTCCTTCGTGAAAGATGCGTGCTTCGGCTACGATAATAAGGTTTTTCGCATTTTTTTGCGGAGCGAGGCTCTTTGTTGCCTCTGATAGAATCATATAGCTCGAACAGCTGGACTCATGCGGCCGAGTGCGCCGCAAAAGGCATTTTGGTCGATCTGCGGGTTCAGAAAAATGAAGAGCACGGTCAAGAAGCAAGCTATTCGCATTCTTTTCAGCATCAAATGCTCCGCCATCCACCTACTGTCGATTGTGAACTCCAGCCAACCACCCACAAGCCGTGTAATTTCAGCCCATCCAATTCAGTTTGAGAAAGAATTGGATTTCCGTTTTTCGCATAAACCCACCCAAGCCATTAATTTATTTAATTTTTTATTTATTTGTCATACGTTCCGGCCGCAAACACATCCCAGGAGAAAGGAGCGGAAAAAATCAGCACGGACCGAACGGAAAAGAAAACGCCGAGATGTTGGAGCATCCCGACGTTGTCTTTTGAAGGCAGGCAAGAGCCAACCAAACTGACTATGGCATGGTAGCAAAACGGGCAGCGCTCCGCAAGTTTCAACCTATGGTTTAGGCCCGCCGAATTCCACTCGGCTTTCTCGCAAATCTGGTCGACCCGGTCATCCGCACGATTTCGCACGTGCCGGAAATGAAGGTTGCATGACCGTTTCCCATCCCAAACCCAGGCCGCTTTGGCGGCCCTTTTGAACACGCCTCATCCCCGAATAAAAACAGCATAATATAAAGAAGCACTATATGCCTGAAAAAACCACGCCGCAGACTGACAAGAAGGCCAGAACGGAGCCAGCCAACACTGCCCCCCGTTTGTTGCAAGACGATCCCGGTGAGGCAGCTCGTGGCTACAGTCCAGTCGGTGAAATCTGCAATCGCCTTCTGCAAGCCATGAATTCGCTATCAGGTGTGCCTGACCAGATTCACGGCAGCATCGCTCAGAGCATAACGGACATTCTTGCAGCCCATGCCGCAATAGAGGCTGAAATTGAAGCTTCCAAGGGGTTGATAACCGCCTTGAAAAGAGACTTGCGCAAAACCAAGGGCAGTTTGGCAAAGCTTAGGGAAATGCATTTTGGTCAAAGCTCTGAACGGATTGCACCCGAACTGTTGACAGATATGTTTGAGGATCACTTTGAGGACTACGAGGGCCAGGTCGACGATGCCGATCAGGCCAAAGGCCGACGGGCACGAACTGTCCCAACAGACATTCCCATCACAACAGTTGATCATTTCCCCAAAAATCGTACCTGCCGTGGCTGCGGGAGTGAGATGCCTTCGATCGGGTCAGAAACAACGACACGGACAATTCTGGTCCCCGAACATGTCAAGATCGTCAAAGAGGTTTATCATCGTTGCGCCTGCAACAAGGAGCGGTGCAAGGATCATGGGCCAGTCGCGGCGAAGTCGGAACACTTTATCATGCGAGGGCGGACATTATCGGCGGGCCTTGTGGTCGAGGCGGCCATTCAAAAGTATCATGAACACTCCACTCCATATCGCATGGAGCGTCGGCTCAGTGCCCAAAATCTCAATATTTCCCGATCAACCCTTTATCGAAATATTGCTCATCTGGCAGGTTTTTTGCGACCAGTTGCCGATCTGATATTTTCAGAAATCCGAGAGTGCGAGGTCGCTTTCATGGATGAAACACCCATTCGCGTTCAACCTGTTCAAAAGAGTGCGAAAGGCAAATGCGATTTGGGTTACCTTTGGGCGATCGGAAATGACGAACGCAATTGGAACGATCATGCAAAGCCGATGGTCTATTTCGAATATGCGCCGACACGCAGCGGCAGTGTTGCACATGAAATGCTCGACAATAGTTCCGTGCGATACCTGCAAACAGATGGGTATTCAGGTTACAATGCGCTATTTGACACCAAACGCGGCAATGATGTGATAATCTCGGTGCGCTGCATGGCGCATGCCCGGCGAAAGTTCATGGATGCCTTAAAACAGCAAGGCAGTCCGTTGGCTCAGCGGATCGTCAGGAAGATTGGCAGTTTGTACAAGATTGAAAAAGATATTCTCGGAAAACCGCAGGAAATCCGCACAGCAATCCGGCAAGAAAAGGCACTGCCAATTCTGCTATCCATTCAATCCGAATTGTTGCACCATCAAAGCGATGCTCATGGGCAGATTTCGACCGCGATCCAATATACGTTGAAAGCCTTTGACGCCCTTTGTAAATATGCGTTTGACGGGCGCCTCGCTATCGATAGTAATACAATTGAACGCAGTATCCGGCCTGTCGCCCTCACCAAAAAGAATTCTCTGTTTGCAGGTTCACATGAAGCGGCAAAAATCTGGGCAACCTATTTTACGTTGATCGAGACCTGCCAGCTGAATAGGGTGAACCCAAGATCCTACCTGAATTGGGCGGTCGAAGAGATTGAGCGGTGCCGCGGAGACATTGATCATACTCGACTCTTGCCGTGGCATTGTCCAACCGGGCATTTCATCAAATAGCTGTTTGTACAGCCTTTGACGGCGAAGGCCGCAAGCACCGGAACCCTGTAGAGGGTTCCGGCCCAAACCCATTGCATCGACGAATTCCCCGATAATCATCAATCGTACGGACCGCTATGAGGAATGGCAGACATTAGCCAACACGCCGGAACCGCTGACCTTGTTGAACACCCAAGCTGCCAGTTGACGACCTATCTGGTCCCACACAACAACCCGCCATCTCCCCCGAAATAACTCTCGAAACAGATACTTTGAAATGCACATGAGTTCACGAATCGTCCTCGTGCGCCAAACTTTACGCGCCATCCCATCCAGAAACCGCCCACTGATTTTGTTGCCCCACGGGGTCTATGCACCGCTTACTGTAAGCTGAACCAGGTTCAGCGTTATGACGACGCGTGTTCCACGAAATGCCTCCTCGCGGAACGATTCCGTCAGAGCCGACACATGTCCCCATACCGGTCTTTCCCTCCGCTCGCAGCATCTGTCGAGGTGGGCTCGAACCGGAATTTTGCTGCGATCCGTGAGAAGGTCCGGTCTGACTCGGTGGTGCCACGCTGTACGGGTTGGGCAGAAGACGGCGCTCACGCGCCGCCTTCGTGATTCAGGACCGGGATGCCCAGCTTGCGGGCCTTGTCCGCAAGGTTCTCCTGGATCCCAGTGCCGGGGAAAACCAGCACACCGATCGGCAGGACGTCCAGCATCGCGTCGTTGCGTTTGAACGGGGCGGAGCGGCCATGCTTGGTCCAGTCGGGGCGGAAGGCGACCTGCGGTACCTTGCGGTGATCGGCCCAGCGGGAGGCGATGAGCTCTGCGCCCTTGGGTGAGCCCCCGTGGAGCAGCACCATGTCCGGGTGCTTGGCATGGACCCGGTCGAGGCGCGCCCAGATCAGTCGGTGATCGTTGAAGTCCGCCCCGCCCGTCACGGCCACCTTGGGACCTTCGGGCAGAAGCAGTTGCGCCTCGGCCCGGCGGCGGGCGGCGAGAAAATCGCGGCTGTCGATCATCGCGGCGGTCAGGTTGCGATGGCTGACGCGCGAGCCGGTCCGGGGATGCCAGGTCTTGCCGAGGTGATGCTCGAAGCCGTCGGCAGCAAGATCGCGGAACAGTTCCAGCGCGGTGCGCCGTTCGACCATGCTCTGCCCCTCGGCCACGAGGCGTTCGAGTTCGAGGGATTTGACCTCGGAGCCGTCCTGTTCCCGCTGGAGGCGGCGCTGCGCCTGTTCGTTGTCGTCGAGCTGCCGTTCGGCCCGGGCCAGCGCGCGATGGAAGAGGTTGACTGCGCCCCAGAGCAGTTCGTCGAGGTCCGGTTCGAGCCGCGTGTCGCCAAGCGTCGCGACCAGGGCGTCGAGGATATCGGCGACCGCACCGGCGATCTGGCTGCCCTCGGGCAAGGGGCGCGGATCGGGTTCATCCTCGTAGGGGCGCCAGCCGTAGAGCTGGAGTTCGGTCAGGACATGGGCGGTCGAGGACGTGCCGTGATGCGGCTCATCGGCATCGGTTTCGGGATCGAGGGTCATCTGCGGGTTCCTTCCTCGGGGGAGCCGCGCGCCACACGCGGCCTTCGTGGCAGGAACGCGCCCACGGGCGGGACGGCCGGGCAGCCCGAGCCCTTCGCGAGGGCCTTGATGGCCAAGCCCGGCTATTTTGCCTCGCGATGCAAAGCGCCCCGCCGGGGCGCGGCGGAAAATAGCCGGAGCGCGGCCATTGCCGGGCCGTCCCGCTTGTGGGCCTCCTGCCCTCTGAGAAGGCCGTGCGCGCCGGCCTTTCCCGCGGATGGTACCCCGCGCGGCAAACCGCTCCGAAAGCGATGCTGCGAGCCGTCCAGCGCCAGCCGGATTGCCGCCCTGTCACACCGGCACGAACCGCGCGGCGTCTTCGGCGTGGAGATGTAACCGCAACCGCGCTTGCAAGGCTGCCAGACCGTAGCGCCGGAGATCGTCGTTGAAGTCGGCCAGTCGCGGCGTGAGAGTCAGCGCTTCGATCCCGGCCTCGGCTGCGCGCGCGGCCAGCCGATCCCTTGCCGCGGCGCCCGCGGGATCACGGTCGCGCAACACGTATAGCCGCCGCAGTCCTGTGGGAAACCGGATGGCCGCCAGGTGCCCCGACGACAGCGCCGCGAGGGCGGGGATTTCAGGCAGGGCCGAGCGCACGGAAAGAACCGTCTCGATCCCCTCGCCCGCGATGAGCACGTCACCGGGCGCGCCGAACCGTACCCCGTTCCCGAGCAAAGCCCCCATCGCGCGCCGCGGTGTGTCGATATCGGCCTTGGCGCTCCCATCCGGGCGCAGCCAGGTACGGTGGGTCCCAGTCTTCCAGCCATCGAGATCGGTGATGGCAGCGAGCATGGCCGGAAGCCGCGAAACCGGCCCGCCGCCCTCGGGCCAATAGTAGCAGGCGGGATGGAACCGCAGGCTTGGCATCTGGTCGAAACCGCTGATCCCCCGCCCGCGCAGATAGGTTTCAGCTGGTGTCCCGCGCAGCCGCACTCCCATTGCGAACAGACGCCGCGCCGCGTCCTGAGATCCTGTGGAAGCGGGTCGCTGTGACCCTGTAGACTGCTGTCGATCCGGGTCGGGCAACGGCAGGCTCAAGAAGCGTCGGGCCTCGTCGGCGACGTCCTTGAATTCGACCAATCCGCAGCTTTCGCGGATGACATCGAGCAGGTCCCCATGCTCGGACGTGGCCGCATCAGTCCATTTTCCGGCAGCACGGGTGCCGTTGGCTGGCCCGGACAAGCGTACGAACATGGACCGCCCAGCGGTGTTCCGAACATCACCAACCAGCCAGTAGTGGCCCTGCTTCCGCCCGTTCGAGAGATAATGCCGGCACACCGCCTCGGCGTTTGCGGCCAGCTGGCGCGAGAGCCCAGCTGCAGAACTTGTCATGGCGACCTCCTTCAGGCTTGGACGAAATCAGGAGCCCGCCATGCCTGACGGGCCCCTGACGTGGAACCTTGGGGGAAGGTCCCGTGCTGCTCGGAGGTCACTCGGCGGCTGTCTGGGCGAAGGCGTCACCGGCGACAGGACCATCTTCCCCCGAGGGGTCGGATTCTCCGATAGCCGGTTCGCCGCCGTCTTCCGCCGATTGCGCTTTGCCGGTGTCGGCATCGTCGTCTGAAGCGTCATCGTCGGCGCGGTCCGCCTCGTCGACCAGCTCGATCTCCGGTGCGTCCTCTTCCGGCAGCGGCGGCGTGCGCAGCGGTTCCGGCAGCCAGCCGGTTCCGACGAGCAGGTCCTCGGCGGCGGTCACCATCTCTGCCTTCTTCAGGCCCGCGATGCGGTCGGCGGCGTCCCCGCCCTTCGCCTCGCGCACGGCCTCAAGGATGCGCGCCTTGGTCACGCGACCGAGGTAGGTGTCTCCCGTCGCCGTCCAGCCTGCCTTGGCCATATCGAGTCCGACGGTCCCGGCCAGCACATCCGCATGCGCGATGGCGCGCGGGCGGCGCTGGTAGGGATCGTGGACGGCATTCACGCTCATCGCCACGCAATGGGCGAAGAGCGTCTCGCGGCTGCAGCTGTCGAATTCGGTCAGCGCCTCCCAGAGGTCTTCGGAGGCCTTCGGCAGGTTCCGCGCCCAGACCTCGTGGCGCTGGTCGATGGCCTGCGCATAGGCCGTGTCACCGAGGCCCGGTACCTGCGATCCAAAGGCCGCGTTGCGCGGTTCGATCTCGACGCAGCTGTCGACGGCGTAGCGATAGAAGAGCCGCAGGACCATCGCGTGCAGGGCCGCGAGGAAGGCGGCCTGCGGGTTCTGAGCCAGTGCATTGCGCAGCGCCTGCGTGCGATAGGCCGTCAGTTCCATGACGAGGCGGTCGGAGAGCGGCTTGAGGCCGTCGTCCTCTTCCTCTTCGTCCGCAGTGGATGTGACGGTGTCATCAGTGTTCTCGACTGACGCCGCTTCCGGTGCGACCTCGCCGGTGTTTTCCACCTCCTCGACCGGTTCATCCTCGGGCCGCACGTAGCCCCGCGCGACCCGCAGCCGCCCAGAGCTGTCGATGCTAACGAAAGCCCCGGCCAGCGCAAGGTCGTCGGCCTCGTACCGGATCGGGCGTGCCTCGAGCGCCTCCATCGCCTCCTCGATCTCGCCCAGCCGGGTATCGACCTCGTCGGGCAACTCGTCGGCTTCCGCATGCTCGGCCTCGAGCGAGTCGTATTCGGCCTTCAGCGCCTGGTAGCTAGCGGCTTCCTCGTCGCTCATCGGCACCGCCTCGCCATGAACCCTGCGCATCCCGAAGGTGTGGCCATAGGGGAACTCGGTATCGACCTCGACCCATTTCCAGCCCTCGGCCCGGACCGCCTCGGCCTCTTCGGCCAGTTTCTCGCGCACCATGACGTCGAGCAGGGCGGCATCCTGCAGCCAGCCGCCGTCATCCTGCTGGAACAGATCGCGCAGGATCTCGCCCCCGGCCTCAACGTAATTATCAAGGCCGACGAACTGCGCCCGCTTGTCCGAGGCCCGCACCGCACCCTCGGTCAGCATGCGGCGGATCTCGTAGGGCTGCCGCGAATAGTGCCGCTGCAGCGCCTCCCAGACCTGCCCCTGCCGTGCGTGATCGGGATTGACAGTGAAGGCCATGAGCTGGTCGAGCGTCATCTCCTCCTCAGCATAGGCGTCGAGCAGCGAGGGTGCGACGGCGGCAAGCTTCAACCGCTGCTTGACCACGCTGGCCGAGACGAAGAAGGCCGCGGCGATCTCCTCCTCTGTGCGACCCTTCTCGCGCATTGCCTGGAAGGCGCGGAACTGATCGAGCGGGTGCAGCGGCGCGCGCTGGACGTTCTCGGCCAGGCTGTCCTCCTCGGCGAGCCCATCGGTGCGCACGATGCAGGGCACCAGCGCAGTCTTGTTCATGCGCTTCTGTTTGACGAGCAATTCCAGCGCCCGGAACCGCCGCCCGCCGGCGGGGATCGTGTACATGCCGGTCTCGGCGCCGCTGTCGTCCAGCACGGGCCGCACGGTGATGGAGCTGAGCAGCGTCCGCCGCGCGATGTCCTCGGCCAGTTCCTCGATCGACACGCCTGCCTTGACGTGGCGCACGTTCGACTGACTGAGCATCAGCTTGTTGAAGGGAATGTCGCGCGAGGCGCTGAGGGTGATTTTCTGTTGCTTGGTCATCGGGATATCTCCGGACGGGCCAGCCGGGAGCCTCTCTCCCGACCTCCAAACCCGTCATGGAAAACCCGGCACCTCTCTCACTCTCAATCGCCCTTCTAGCAATATGTAACATATTCTCTTGACTGCGCAGTAGAATCAATGTTACATATTCCATATACCGGAGCCAAAGGAGATGGCCATGATGCCCGTAGTTAGGATCAATGACGCAACGTTTGCCGATATCAGCACGCTCAAAGTCTGGTTCGGAACCAAGTCGCCAAGTGAAACGATCGATCGCATCGTCCAAGAGGCGATGGAACAGCTTGGTATGGAACGTGATTATGAAGTACTGGAAACATCCGAGACTTCGGATGATGGCGTACTGACATTTGACACTGCACCAAGCCTTACATTCACGAAGCCGATGAAAGCATCCATCGACGGAGAGCTGATCCAGAATCCGAAATGGGCCTCAATCCTGAACTCGATGATTGCAGGATTGAAGTCCAAAGGGTTCGAAGGTGAGAAGCTGGTTCGGGAACTGGGTATTCCGGCAAAGGCTTCCAGCTATGAGGAAGAGGGCTACCGGTACTATCCGGAGCTTGGGATCTCGATTCAGGGTCAGTCAGCCGCGGATGCATGGAAAGAGGTCGATCGACTTGCCAATAAGCATCGCATTCCCGTTACTGTGGAGTTCGTCTGGCGCCAAAACCCGAAAGCACAGTATCCTGGAAAGGCCGGTGTCCTCCGAGCCGGCAACGCTTAAGCGCAGTCGAAAGCACTGAAAGCGCTCCAGTCAAAGCGCCGTGGGCCGGTCCCCTTTGCATTCTTCAATATATGGCGACGGCTTATCAGCAAGCCGTCGCCAAAGGCTTCTCAACCGACCTTCTCCAGCAACACCTTCGCCTTTCCGTCCATGACCAGCCGCGCATCTCGTTCCAGATTAGATCCGGCGGCGGCGATGTTGTCTGCAAGTGGTCGCCGAAATCTGTTGTCTCCGGCAACTTCTTTGGTGTAAGGTCCATATGGACTTGTAAAACATGTCATATGGTCTTATCTTGTTCGTGGATCTACAAAGGAGCGCCAACACATGGAAAACCTTGTCCTGGACCGTACCGCGCCGGATCGGCAGAGTGTCGCTCTTAAGGCCTTAGCCCGAATCGCGGACGCCTGGTCGCTCACCTTGCGGGAGGCGGCGGCACTGGCAGATATGTCGGACTCGACCTGGAAGCGAGCGAAGAAGCCCGGGTTTGCCGGTGATCTGACGCGCGACCAGATGCTGCGCCTTTCCGCGCTCATCGGCCTCTACAAGTCGCTCGAGCTCTATTTCAACGAACCGATCTCGCGGGACTGGGTGAAGCTGCCTAACCGGGGTCCGGAGTTCGACGGCGCGCGGCCTGTTGACGCGATGATCGAAGGGGGATTGCCCAAGATCCTGCGCGTGCGGGGCTACGTCGATGCGCTGCGGGGCGGGGTTTGAGGATCACGTCGGTCAATGACCGCGCCCTTGTCCGGCTGATCTCCGAGACCCATCACAAGCCGCCCGTGCTGCGGGGGCTGGTCGACAGTGACGAGGAGGCGGAGATCCTCGCCGAGATCGAAGGCGAGACCAGCGCCCGCCTGATCGCCGAAGCGCAGGGCAGTCCCGCGCTTGACCGTCGCGAACTCGCTTTCGCTCGGCGGTCGCATGACCTGTCCCTCTACGGGCAAAGCCATATCAACGCGGCCTTCACCTACACGCGACCTTCTGGCAACCGGTTCAACACCGGCGACCGCGGTGCGTGGTATTGCGCATGGGACATGCTGACGAGCGCGCAGGAGGTTGGGTATCACCGCACCCGGGAGTTGGGCTTCATCGGCCGCTACGAGGACGAAGCGCGTTACGTGGAGTTGCTTGCGGATTTCATCGGCGATTTTCCCGATCTGCACGGAGAGGCGCATCCCGCGCTCGATCCGGACCCGGAGCGCGGCTACCCGGCCGGGCAGCGCCTTGCCGCGGATCTGAGATCAGAGGGGCATCGCGGGCTGATCTACCCCTCAGTCCGTAATTCGGGCGGCCGATGCTTCGTCGCCTTCGACCCCGGGATCATCCAGAATGTCCGCCCTGGCGCGAGCTGGAAGCTGGTCTGGCAAGGTGCACCGGAGTTCACGATCGAGGGGCTCTGACGCCCCTCGATAACCTCATGCAACACTTCAGATCTTGGCGTTAAAGAACTGAGAAAAATACATAGTCATGTCTGTCAGACCTTTTCCAGCAACGCCTTCGCCTTCCCCTCCATTATCAGCCGCGCATCCTGCTGCGGCTTCGAGCGGGCCACGGCTGTGATCCCCTGAACGAAATCAAAGACGCTCTCCGGCGGGCGGCCTTCCTCGGTCAGCACCGTCTCGACGATCCGCCCCGTTTCCGCGTTCGAGAACCCGCGCTTGCGCAGGAAATCCTGACGGTCCTCGTCCGACCGCGCGACGATCTTTTCCCGCGCCGCGCGGATGCCGTCGATGAAGGGCGCGGGCGAGGACTCGGCGAAGCGGTTCAGGGCCGGAGCGGCCTCATGGGCGAAACGGGAGGCGGCGTATTTCGAATGCCGGATCGTGATCTCCTGGAAGTCCTCGACGCCCCAGAGGTTCCGATTCTGGCACACCGCGCGCAGGTAGAAGCTCGCGATGCCGAGCGTCTTGGCGCCCACCTCGGAATTCCAGCAGTAGAACCCCCGAAAGTAGAGGTCGGGCGAGCCATCGGGCAGCAGCCCCGCCTCGATTGGGTTCAGGTCATCGACGAGGAACAGGAAAACGTCGCGGTCCGAGGCGTAGAGCGTTGTCGTCTCCTTCGTCACGTCCACGCGCGGGTTGTAGATGCCGGTGGACCAGTCCAGCACGCCGGGGACCTTCCAGCGCGTGTCGCCGGTGCCGTTGCCTGCGATGCGCTGGACGGCAGAGACCAGTTCGTGGTCGTAGATACGACCGTAGTCGGGTCCGGTCACGGCGCGCAGTTCCGTGCGGCCATGCGCGACCTCCATCGTCTTAATTTGCTCGGCACGGTGGTTGGTCAGCCCGTATTGCAGGTTGATCCCCGCCAGCGGTGCGGGCAGTTGCCGCAGATAGGCGGCGGGCGCGCCGACGAGGCTCGAGAGCTGACCGAAGGACCAATGCGTCGGCGCGATGGGTTCATCCGCGCCCGGCAAGACGAGGCCCAGCTTTTCCGGGTTGTCGCGATGCGCTTCGACCCGGATCGCCGCACTCTCCACCGTCCGCGTCCGGCTCCGTTCCGCACGCCCCTTGACCGACGCAAAGAGATCGTCGAGCGACAGATACCGCTCGTCATCCGGCCGCGAGAACCACTCGGATGACACGCGGTCCACATTCGTTCCGCGCGACACATCCACTTTGTAGCCGCCGCTGATATCGCGCCCGGCATCGATGATTTCGGTGTTCATTTGAAAACCTCCGCGACGGGCGCCGGAAGCCTCTCCTCCAGCCCTCAACCCGTCACGGCTACCCTGTCCGCCTCTGGCTCTCTGCAACCTGATGAACGTCCGCAGGAAGTCCGCCGATTTGATCGCATTGCGTCCTATTTGTTCGCCTCCTTCCGCTGCCGATTGCCGCCCTTTTCACGGTAAAGTTCGCTGATTCCGCCAAACGCCGCCGCCCGCTCGCATTGATGGACAACGTGGCTGAGCTCAGGATGCGGAGCAGAGAAACCACCGAGACAGACTGATGAACACGCTTTTTCTCTTGATGGCTCAGTATGATGGCCGCGCGGTCGTGCCGGTCGATGCGGTCTGCAAAGACTACTTTTCCCATCTGACCTTGCCGAAGTTCCTCAGGAAGGTCAGTTCCGGTGAAATCGATCTGCCGCTGGTGCGATCGGAGCGCAGTCAGAAGAGCGCGAAGGGTGTCCATCTCTCGGATCTCGCCACCTATCTCGACAAGCGCCGCGAGGTCGCGCTGTACGAGCGAGACGCCTTCAAGTAGTGACCGTCGGCTCTTCAGAAGAGGCTCGTCCCAGACCCCAAAACACCGGGTGGATTTGATCTGGGGAACGGTTTTCTCACCGATTCGGTCCGTCCAATCCAAGGGGCTCAAGCTCCATCGCCTAAAATTTGCGCAAAGCCCGTCCAGCAAAAACTTAAACAAATGAAGTTAAATGATAAAATTGGATCACTTAGCGATAAACGGTGAAATTCGCCGCCTGATTTTTGTGCGCATGGCCGGGACGGACTTACAACATGATTTACAACACGAGTTACAACATGACCTCAAGAAATTGAAAAATCACAGGCTTTTCGAACCGTCGATCCTATCCATCATCGGGGCGACAGACAGGCGAGACGCGTGCAAAGCCCGTGTTTTCAGTGTTGGATCAGTCATGGGTCGGGATTCTCATCGGGGTGCTGTAGTGCCAGAGGTGGGCCATATCCTCTGCGGCGGTCACGGGACGACCAAATTCTCAGGCTTGTTCAAATCGCTGAAACGTTGAACGCAAGCGTAAGGATCGGGCCTTTATCTATCGCTTTCAGACCCTATAAAGTCCTCGGGCCGGATCGTCCACCACGCATAACCTCGCCATACTGAGCTAACTGCCGCGCCTTGGGGCTTTGGCAAAGACCTGGGCGTCACAGTTCAGATTTCACATCCCACACCCTTGCCCTACCCCCACCAACGCGCCATGTTTGAGCACACCTTAGGCAGAGGCCAGCATGTCGACCCGTCACACCACCATGAGTAAAGCCCGCCCATGATCCCCCGCGCGGCCCTTATACTTGGCCTTGCGGGCCTGTTGCCCTTTGCCTACGGCTTGGCCACGATCCTGTCGCCAGACTTGGCAGAGGCCACGATCCGCGCCATCGGCCCGCGTTTTGCTGGGCAATATGTGCTGATCTCTTACGGCACCGTGATCTTGTGCTTCATGTCGGGCGTGCTCTGGGGCTTTGCCGCACGCGGCGCAGAACAGGCCTGGACCGGCTATGCCCTCTCCGTCGCCCCGGCGCTTTGGGCGTTCTTTTTCGTCGGCGGAGGCGCGACGCAAGCACTGGCGGCGCTTTTGACGGGCTTCGTGGTGCTTTTGGTGATCGACCAGCAATTCACACTCTGGGGTCTGACCCCGCGCTGGTGGATGAAACTGCGGCTGATGCTGACATCTGGGGTGGCGCTGTGCCTTGCAGGGGGGCTTTGGCTGGGGTAGCTCTGCGCGGATTACATCGTCGAAAGGTGCGCCATGATCCTGTATAACATGCCCTCCAGCGGCAACAGCTACAAGGTGCGCCTTTTGCTGGGCTTGACGAGTCAAAGCGCCGACTGCTTGGATGTGGAATACGGTGACGTGGCGCTGGAAAAAGCCAAAGCCGCGCTGCCTTTCGGCAAAGCGCCTGTGCTGATGCTGGACGATGGCACAGCACTCCCCGAATCGAACGCGATCCTGTGGTATCTGGCGCAGGAAACCGCCTATTGGCCCACCACGCCTCTGGAGCAGGCACAGACCCTGTCATGGATGTTCTGGGAGCAGAACCAGCACGAAGGCGTCATTGCCGTGCGCGCGGCCTTGCGAACCTATCCGCACCGCGCAGCGCAGGCAACGCCTGAGCGGCTGGAGGAACTGCTGCGCCAAGGCAATGCTTTGTTGCAGGTCATGGAAGATCATCTGGCAAACCGTGACTGGCTGGTGGGAAGCGGGCCTTCGATCGCGGATATCTGCCTCTATGCCTACACCCACAGTGCCGACACGCGCGGCGGCTACGATCTGGCCCCCTTCCCGGCTTTGCGGGCATGGCTGGACCGTGTGGCGGCGCTGCCCGGCCATATCGGACTGACCGCATGACCCGCCTTGTCGCCTACACCGATGGCGCGTGCAGCGGCAATCCCGGACCCGGCGGCTGGGGAGTGCTGATGCGCGCCGAGCGTGACGGCGCGATCCTGAAGCAGCGCGAATTGCAGGGCGGCGAACGCGACACGACCAACAACCGGATGGAACTGATGGCCGCGATTTCTGCGCTGGAAACGCTGGAGCGCCCGTCCGAGATTACCATCGTCACCGACAGCGCCTATGTGAAAAACGGCGTCAGCCAGTGGATTCATGGCTGGAAGCGCAATGGCTGGCGCACCGCCGATAAGAAACCCGTCAAGAATGTCGAGTTGTGGCAGCGGCTGGATGCGGCGCAAGCGCGCCACACGGTGACATGGGAATGGGTCAAAGGCCATGCGGGCCACCCGGAAAACGAGCGTGCAGATGAATTGGCGCGCGCCGGTATGGCCCCGTTCAAGCCCGGCAAGCCATGACCTTTTTGCAAGGCCTGGACCTGACCGCAGTTTTTATCTTTGGCCTGACCGGCGCTTTGGCGGCAAGCCGGGCGCAGTTGGATATTGTGGGTTTTGTCTTTCTGGCCTGCCTGACAGCCGTGGGGGGTGGCACGTTGCGCGATGTTGTCTTGGGGCGGGACACCGTGTTCTGGGTCGCCGAACCGTTGATGATTCTTTCTGCTACGGCAGCGGCGGTTTTGGTGTTTTTCACCGCGCATCTGCTGGAATCGCGGCTGCGGGCCTTGGAATGGCTGGATGCGCTGGCGCTGGCCGTTGCGGTGCCCGCAGGCGTCGGGCTGGCGCTGTCGATGAACGCGCCATGGGTTGTGGTCGCCATTATGGGCGTGGCCACAGGCACGTTCGGCGGGTTGATGCGCGATGTGGTCTGCAACGAATTGCCGCTGATCCTGAAAAAGGGCGAACTGTATGCGACCGCCGCCTTGATCGGCGCGGTGGTGGCCCTGACAGGGGTGGCATTGGGCCTGTCATCCGGCCTTGCGCTGCTTGTCTGCGGCCTGAGCACATTTGCACTGCGCGCCGGGTCGCTGCTGTTCGGGTGGTGCCTGCCGGTCTATCGCAGTCGGCCACCGCGCCGCTAGAGCATGTCGCGCAAAAGTGGATTCCGGTTTGCGCAAAAAGACATGCGACCTTGGAAGGTTAAACCATGTCGCGTGAATGCTAATGAACCCGACACACTTTAAGCGGCGGGCAAAAGCGCTACCGCCACCCGCCGCTGTTCCGACAAAAGCACGTTATAGGTGCGGCAAGCGGCGGGGCTGTCCATCACCTCTGCACCAATGCCCGCCGCGTCCAGTTCCGCGCGCAAACCTTTCGGCAAATGCGCGATATGTGGACCGGTGCCAACCAGCAGCACATCGACCCGGCCAGCAAGCGCCAGCAGCGCGGCGCTATCCTTATACCCGCCCCATGTATGAACTTCGTCACCATAGATCAGCACAGGCGCAGGATGGGTCTGGCCGCCCAGACGGTAGAAATCGGGACCGTAGCCCTCAATCGGTTTCGCGTTGCCGAACTCGATCTCGGAAAGCTGCATGCCCTAGTTCTCCTTAACTCCGAATTGTGTGCCTGCCGTGTCGCCGGACGCTTTCGACCAGTCGCGCTTCACGCCAAAGCGATACAGCACGACCGATGCCATGAAGACCGAAGAATACGTCCCCACGATAACCCCCCAGATCATGGCGAACACGAAACCGCGGATCACGTCGCCGCCCAGCACGAACAGGGCAATCAGTGCGATCAACGTGGTCAAAGAGGTCATGATGGTGCGCGAGAGCGTTTCATTGATGGACAGGTCCAACACCTCGCGCAGCGGACGTTTCTTGAATCTTATCAGGTTCTCGCGCACACGGTCGAAGACGACCACGGTGTCGTTCAGCGAATAGCCCACGATGGTCAGCAGCGCCGCGATGATCGACAGGTCGAACCCGATTTGCAGCACCGCGAACAACCCGATTGTCAGCACCACGTCATGCACCAGCGCCGCAACCGCCCCGACAGAAAACTGCCATTCGAAGCGCAGCCAGACATAGAACAGAATCGCCCCAAGCGCGAGCAGCACGGAAATGACCGCCGATTGCACCAATTCGCCCGACACTTTCGGCCCGACCGAATCGACAGAGGCAAAACTCAGCGATGGGTCAACCTGTTGCAGCGCCGTGCGGATTTCCGCAAGCTGTTCCGGTGTCTTCGATTCCTGCCCTTCCTGCGCCTGAATGCGAACCATGGCCACGTTCTGCTCTGGCCCGAAGGACGGATCGAACACCTCGGTAATCGCGACATCACCGTATCCCAGCGGGGCAATCGCGTCGCGGTAAGCGCCGATATCGACAGGCTGCACGGCTTCTGTGCGGATGGTCGTGCCGCCCTTGAAGTCGATCCCGAAGTTCAACCCCATGACGAGGAACGCCACGATGGAAAGCACCATTGCCAGCACCGACGCCCCAAAAGTGTAGCGCCAATACCGGAAGAACGCGAAATTCGTTTCGTCAGGGACAAGTTTCAAACGCATGGGGGCGGTCCTTATATCGCAAGTGTCTTGGGACGACGGCGCTCATAATACATCACTACCATGACACGGGTGACCAAGAGCGCGGTAAAGACAGAGGTTATGATCCCCAGCCCCAGCGTAACCGCAAACCCCCGCACCGGGCCAGAGCCCATGGCGAACAGGATGACAGCGGTCAAGAAAGTGGTGATATTGGCGTCCAGAATGGCCGACAGCGCCTTTTCATAGCCAAGCGCAATGGCGCGCGCGGGGCCTTTGGCGGTTCGCAACTCTTCCCGAATACGCTCGAACACAAGCACATTGGCGTCAACGGCCATCCCGATGGTCAACACGATGCCGGCAATCCCCGGCAGCGTCAGCGTCGCCCCGACAAGCGACAACAGCGCAAAGATCATCGCCACGTTCAGCAAAAGCGCGATATTGGCGATCACGCCAAATATGCCGTAGCTGGCGATCATGAACACCAGAACAGCCCCCATGGCGACAACGGCGGCAATGCGGCCCGCATCGATACTGTCTTGGCCCAGTTCCGGACCGACCGTGCGTTCCTCCAGGAAATCCATCTCGGCGGGCAGCGCGCCGGAGCGCAGCAGAACTGCAAGCTGCGTGGTCTCTTCAACGGTGAAACGCCCGGTGATAATGCCCGACCCGCCCGGAATATGGCTTTGGATGGTGGGGGCAGAGACCACTTCGCCGTCCAGCACAATAGCGAAGGGGCTGCCGATATTTTCGGCGGTATACAGGCCAAAAGCCCGCCCGCCTTGCGCATTGAAGCGGAAATTCACCGCCGGGCGATTGTTCTCGTCCATCGCGGCGCTGGCATCGACCAGTTGGTCGCCGGTAACGACGGGGGTTTGTTCCACCTCGTAATAGGTGCCGTTGTCTTCCATCGCAGGATAGAGCGCATTGCGCGGGTCCGGCACTTGGTCGGGGTCCGACGTGACATCCACAACCGGGTGAAAGGTCAACCGCGCGGTGGTGCCGATCAGCGATTTCAACTCTTCGGCGGAGCCGATTCCGGGCACCTGTATCAGGATGCGATCTTCGCCCTGCCGCTGAATGGTCGGTTCGCGCGTGCCCGCTTCGTCCACACGGCGGCGAATAATCTCCAGCGAGGTGCGCATGGTGCGCTCATCCGTCGCTTGCCGCTCTGCGGCGGAAAGGGCGACAACAAGTTCCTCGCCCTCGGTGCGCACGTCAAGGTCATTGCCACCACCAAAGCCGGTCAGGCTTTGTGTCGGCTGCGCCAGTTCACGCACAAATCCTGCTGCTTGGTCAATCACCTCGGGGTTGCCAAGCCGCACGCGCAATTCACCGGAATCCTCAGATTGCACGCGCCGCACCGCGCCGACAATCTCGCGCTCCTCGCGCAAGCGGTCGCGCACCGTGGGCCAAAGCGCGTCAACCCGGTCCGCATAGACATCAGAGACTTGCACCTCTGCCAGCAGATGCGCCCCGCCGCGCAGATCAAGGCCCAGATTGACCAAAAAGGACGGCAGGAAACCGGGCCAAGCCGCAAGATCCTCTTCCGAAAACGCCTCGCCCCGTTCTTGCGCAGTCACGGCATCATTATGCCGCTCGACCTGTGCGTAGAACAGGTTGGGCACAGCGATCAGCAGCGCCAAAGCGCATGTGCCCCAGATGAGGATGCGTTTCCACATCGGAATATGCAGCATAGGTCGGGTATCCTGTCAGGGGTTTACATGTATCAAGGCACGCGCGCGACGCCGCGCAAGAGGGTTCAGCGATTATTCCTTCGCCGCCGGTTCGGTTTTCGACATCACCGTGGCGATGGTCTGCTTCAACACCCGCACACGCACGCCCTCGGCGATCTCGACCTCGACCTCGCCATCTTCCTTGACCTTGGAAATCTTGCCGACAATGCCGCCTTGCGTGACAACCTGATCGCCGCGGCGCAGCGCCTCGACCATTGCGGCATGTTCCTTGACCTTCTTTTGCTGCGGACGGATCAGCAGGAAATACATGATAACGAAGATCAGGATGAACGGGACGATCGAGATCAGGCCACCGGCGGCCCCGGCATCTTGCGCATAAGCGGGTGTGACGAACATGAAAGCTCCTGTCTGGTTACGGCCCGTCGCGCGGGCATGAAAGTAAGGCCCCAAACGGGGCCGGATTTGGCGCGCACACTACTGGCAGGCATGGGGCTTGGCAAGGCGAACCGGACGGCGCTACCAGCGCTGTGATAGCCCGCGCAACAACAGCGTGCCCCGGCGACGAAACTCTGACGTGCCAAGCGCGCCTTGTTCAACGCGCGCAGGGTCTTGGACGGCCTGTTGCAAGATCGGCCCGGCCTGAAACCCGGCCAGAAGGGCGGGCGCGGCGGTTTTGGGGACCGTTCTGCGCGCTATGCGGGCTTGGGTCAGCGCCTCTTGCCCCGCGCGCGCCATCTGCGTGGTCTCAGTGCCGGTGGGAATCGGCGCGCGACCTGCCGCCTGCAAGGCTGGAACAGCTTGCAGCCATTGCGCGATACCGCTGGCGCGCCCCATGGCACGGGTGGCAACTTCGGCGCTGTCCGGCGCGCCAAGCACGCGCGCGGCAAGCCACATCAGGTTGCCCGCGCTTTGGTCGATATGGGCCAGCCATGCGTTGATGTCTACAAATGGTGCGCGGTCAATGTGCCAATGGCGCGCGACAATCATCTGCTGGCCCAGGTCCATCGGCAAGGCATGGTCGCGCCAAAGGGCCGCCAAAGGGTCCGCCACCTCATGCGCGCGAGGCGGCTTGCCTGTCGAAATGTCGTCCAGAACATCGGTCCAGAATTGCAGCCGCATCTGCGCAATCATCGGTTCTTGAGTCAGATAAGGCGCGCGGGCAATTTCCAGGTTGAACGCGTAAAGCACCCACAGCTTGCTCCGCTCCTGTGGCGATGCGGTCAGGCTGGCCGCAAAGCGGTCCGGGTCGGAGGCTGCAACCTTGTCTTCCAGCGTATCCGTCATTCCGGCGCGACCACCATCAGCGCATAGGCAATCTCTGACGGAGCCGCGCGCCAGCGGGCAATCTCGGCCTCGGCTGTGTCCAGCGCGGCGGCAAGGGCCGGGTTGGCACCGGGGCGCAGGCTCGCAATGCGCCGCTCCATCGGCAGGTAGTAATTTTCCCACGCGGCGCCAATTTGCAGGTTTTCGCCCAATACACGGTAGCCTGCCTGCGCCACACGGTCACGGATACCCGCCATATCGGTAATCTGCGGATACTCTGCCGACCAGAAATCGCGCGCCGCTTGCGAGGGGCGCGGCAACATGCAGGGTTCCGAAAAGGCCACACGACCGCCTTCCGCCAAGGCCGGACGCCATGCCTTCAACGCTTGGGTGATCCCGATGAAATAAATCGCGCCCGCGCACCAGATCAGGTCATAAGGGCCATTTAGCGCGGCCATATCGCCTTGGCGCACCTGCACGCGATCCCCAAACGGCGCGACCCGCTTTTGCGCGGCTGCGACGAATTGCGCGACCTTGTCGACAGCGTCAATCCGGGCTTTGGGCCGTTCCTTGGCCAGCGTCAGCGTATCGGCCCCCGACCCGCAGCCCGCATCACAAATCCGCGCCTGTGGGGGCGTGCCCGCCACGGAAAGCGCCCAGCCCAGATCGGCAGACGCCCCCGGCCCTTCGCGCGCCAGATCGGCGTAAAGCGTCAGGAAGGCTTCATCTACGGTCAGTTCGGACATGGGCGCACTCCATCGCGCAAAAGTTTCCAGGTAACGGCATCCAGAAGCGCTTCGAAGCTGGCATCGACAATATTGGGCGACACGCCCACAGTGGACCAGCGCCGCCCCTGCCCGTCCTCTGAATCGATAATCACGCGGGTCACGGCCTCTGTGCCGCCTTGGGTAATGCGGACCTTGAAATCCACCAGCTTCATGTCGTCAATCGCGCCCTGATAGGGGCCAAGGTCCTTGGCCAGGGCTTTCGCCAAAGCATTGACCGGCCCGCGATCATGCCCTTCGGCATCCATCGATTCCGACACGGACAGCTTCTTGTCCTCGCCGATTTTCAGCACCACCACGGCCTCTGACAAGGACACCATCTCGTCATACTTGTTCTTGCGCCGCTCGACCGTGACACGGTAGCGCTTGACCTCGAAAAACACTGGCACCTGCCCCAAGGCACGCCGCGCCAGCATCTCAAAACTCGCCTGCGCACTGTCATAGGCATAACCCGCATCCTCGCGGGTCTTGATATCATCCAGAATGGCGGGCAGGCGCGGGTCGCCCTTCTCCACCACAACTCCCATATCGGCCAGCACCATGCGCAGATTCGACTGCCCGGCCTGGTTCGACATCGGCACGACGCGGGTATTCCCGACCTGTGCCGGGTCGATATGCTCATAGGTGCTGGGGTCTTTGGCGATGGCGCTGGCATGCAGCCCGGCCTTGTGGGCGAATGCCGACGCGCCGACATAGGGCAAGCTGCGCTGCGGCACGCGGTTCAGAATATCATCCAGCTTGCGGGAAATGCGCAACAGACCGCGCACCGCGTCCGGGGTCACGCCCGTCTCGAACCGCTCAGCATAGGCGGATTTCAGCACCAAGGTCGGGATCAGCGTGGTCAGCGAGGCATTCCCGCACCGCTCCCCCAGCCCGTTCAGCGTGCCTTGGATCTGGCGCGCGCCCGCGTCAATAGCCGCCAAGGTGCAGGCCACCGCTTGGCCGGTGTCGTCATGGCAATGAATGCCCAAGCGGTCGCCGGGAATGCCGCTGGCGATCACCGCTTCGGTAATCGTGCGGATTTCACTGGGCAGCGTGCCGCCATTGGTGTCGCACAGCACGATCCAGCGCGCGCCGGCATCATGGGCGGCGTGAATGGCGCGCAAGGCGTAATCCGGGTTGGCCTTGTAACCGTCGAAGAAATGTTCGGCGTCGAAATGGGTTTCGCGGTTTTGGGCTGTGCAATGGATGACAGAGGCGCGGATATTGTCGGTGTTCTCGTCCAGCGTGATGCCAAGCGCATGGGTGACGTGGTAATCATGCGTCTTGCCGACAAGGCAGACCGCGCGGGTGCCTGCGTTCAGCACGGCGGCCAGCACATCGTCATTCTCCGCCGACCGCCCCGCGCGCTTGGTCATGCCGAAGGCGGTCAGGGTGGCCTTTGTTCTGGGCGGCGTGGCGAAAAACTCGGAATCGGTCGGGTTGGCACCGGGCCAACCGCCTTCGATGTAGTCGATGCCAAGCTGGTCGAGCATGGCGGCGATCTGGTGCTTCTCGGCGGTGGAAAACTGCACGCCTTGGGTTTGCTGCCCGTCGCGCAAGGTGGTGTCGTAGAGGGTAAGGCGGGTGCGGGTCATGGGTGAGCCGCATCCCGGCTACCGTTGGCAACAAGGCCCGTTTCGCTTGCGAAACGGGCAGCGCCCGACCCGCCCCCCCGCGGGGCGGGCGCTTCGCTTCCCCCCCGCGCGGGCCGGGCGCTGCCCTGTGTTGTGCGCAATTCGGCTTTCGGTGTCATTCGAGGCCCTCAAATTCGTATAGAATTTCATTCACAACGATACTTACATACCGGTCTGCAAGTGCGGAAAGGTCTACACTTTTGTCTGATTTGTAGAGATCGCCAAACACCTCACGCCTCTGAGACTCATCCAATCGGTTAAAATACTCTTCAACTGGTTCAAGCGACGTCTTGGGTTGAACTGTTCCGCCCGGCATATCGACAATCGTTATCCCGCGAGCTTTGAGCGCATCACGTATCCAATCTGCACGCTCATAATTTTTGTTCTCTTTCGCAACTTGACGTTTTCGGAGCAAAATCTTCAATCGATCATTGGCGGCATAAAACAATTTCCGCTTAGAATACCATGCTCCATGACCTTCTTGTAACAGGCCGAGGAGTCTGGCGTTAAATAGAAGTGCGCGGGGTTGAACTTCCATTTTATACAATGCTGCAAGCGCAGCAGAGGTGTTCAGGTCATCGCAGATAGGATCAATAATGCTTTCATGAACGATATTCGCAGGGACCACTCCTTCTGTCAGCGAACGCCACTTCATCAGGGTCTGATAAGCTTCCTCAGCTTTTTCTTCTGTCCAATCCATTGGGCTCCTATAATGCGTCATTAGCATTACGAAGCGGATCACCTCACCAGGTATTCCCTTCTCCAACAAATCCCGCACTGTAAAGAAATTGCCCAAGCTCTTGGACATTTTCTTACCCTCGACCTGCACCATTTCATTGTGCAGCCAGAACCGCGCGAAACCCGCATCGGGGCGTGCGCAGCAGCTTTGCGCGATCTCGTTCTCGTGGTGCGGGAATTGCAGGTCGATCCCGCCGCCGTGGATGTCGAAAGACGCGCCCAATAACTCATCCGCCATGGCCGAGCATTCGATATGCCAACCCGGACGCCCCCGTCCCCATGGCGAGTCCCAGCCCGGCTCTTCCACCGCCGAGGGCTTCCACAACACGAAATCCATCGGGTCGCGCTTGTAAGGGGCCACTTCCACCCGCGCGCCCGCGATCATGTCATCGACCGAGCGGCCCGACAGGCGGCCATAATCAGGGTAGCTACGCACGTCGAACAGCACATGCCCCTCGGCAGGATAGGCATGGCCCTTGGCGATCAACCCTTCGATCATGGCCACCATCTGCACAATGAACTCGGTCGCGCGCGGCTCCATGTTCGGCCGCAGCGCCCCCAGCGCATCCATATCGGCGTGATACCAGTCGATGGTTTCATCCGTCAGCGTGCGGATGATGGCGTTCAGGTCGCGGGTGTCGCCGTCTTCCTGCATCTTCCGCGCCCGCGCGTTGATCTTGTCATCCACATCCGTAAAGTTGCGCACATAGGTGACGTGATCTTCGCCATACACATGGCGCAGCAACCGATACAGCACGTCGAACACCACCACGGGACGCGCGTTGCCCAAATGCGCGCGGTCGTAAACCGTGGGGCCACAGACATACATCCGCACATTTTCGGGGTCGATGGGCGCAAACGCCTCTTTCCGGCGGGTGCGGGTGTTGTGCAGTTTGATTTCGGTCATCCGGTCCTCTCGGGCGTGGTGCCTTGGCAGGAGGGATCAGACACGAATAACCACCCGCCAAAGCCGTCAGCGGCAGATGCAGCAGCAAGGGGTGATGGTCAAGCAATTCATGGGCCGGAGCCTAGCCCCAAGCTCATCCGGTGCCAAGACGAAAACGGCCCGCGCCTGGGAGGAGCGCGGGCCAAAATCACGGGGTGGGCATTGCGGGGAGGCGCGCGCCGCCCGTGATATCCTCAGGCGTCGGTCTGCTTGCCGCGCACCAGCGATTGCGCGACATAGACCAAGATGGCAAAACCAACGGCCCCGGCGGCAAAAATGGCAAGGATCAGCAGCGCATCAATCGGCCCGCCCATATGTTGCATCCCGGAGCGGGTGATCCACAAAACGAACCACACCGCCGCGATGCCGCCGATGGGCATGGAGAGCTGCGCGAGCAGGAACTTGCGCATCGACATTTCGCGGTCGCGGATCAGCACGTAAATGTAACCCACGGTAATCACCGCAGCGACCACGACCATTGCCCAGAACAGACCGGCGCCGAACATTTCCTCAAACACCGCCAGAATGGTGCCAAACGTCATTTCTTCCATGTCTCAATCTCCTTTAGCAGGCTTCATCTTGCCTCAAATACTCGCGGGGGGGGGGAGTGCGGCCACAGCCGCACGGGGGCGGCAGCCCCCTGCCCCGGCAGCTCTTAGGCGCGCCCGCGCAGCATGGCGTTATAGGTGGCTTTCAGCGCGACTTCCTTCATCAGCCACGACACCCACAATTCTTCCAAGGGCGCGATCACGCCGGGGAAGGACGGGACAAGGTGGTCGTTATAGTCGAATTCGACCAGCATGGCGCGGCCGATGCGGGTAATCAACGGGCAGGATGTGTAGCCATCGAAGGTCTTGGTGCCCTCGCGGCCCTGAATCTCGCTGATCAAATGGTCCTCGACCACAGGCTGATGCCATTTCACGCTGGCCGCCGTCTTGCCCTTGGGCACACCGTTAATGTCGCCAATACCGAAGACATTGGCATAGCGCGCGTGGCGCAGGGTTTTCTGGTCGACCTCTATCCAGCCCTGATCCGTCCATTTATCGGCCCAGGACAGACCAGAGTCGCGCACGACTTGCGGCGCGCGCTGCGGCGGGATGACGTTCAGAAAATCGAACGCGGTCGTCACATCGCCATCGGGGGTGGCATAGGTCGCAGTTTTCGCACCCGCATCAACGGCTTTCAGCACATGGCTCCAGCGGTAGGTGATATCACGATCATCGAACAATTGGCGCACGCGGTGGTCCACCACGGGCACGCCGAACAGGTTTTGCGCCTGAGAGTTATAAATCAACTCGACCTTGTCGCGGGTACCTTTGCGGCTGGCAATGTCTTCGGCCAGAAAGGTGATCTTCAAGGGCGCGCCGGCACATTTCATTTCGGTCGCAGGGCGGCCAAACAGGCCAACGCCCCCTTGGTCGGTGAACTTGTCCAGGGCTGCCCAGGTTTTCGCGGCTTCTTCCGGCCCGGCATAATGCGCGGTGATGCCGGTGTCGGGGCCTGTCTGTGACAGGTCGAACCCTTCGACCGCGTCCCAATCCAGCGTCAGGCCGGTGGCGACGATCAGGTAATCATACTCAACCCGCTCTCCACCGAGCGTTGTGATGCGGTTGGCCTCCGGGTCGATCTCTGCGGCATAATCAGCGATGAAGTTGATGCCGCGGGGTAACCAGTCGGTTGTCTGGCTGACAGAATAATTCGCGCCCTTCAGGCCCGCTGCGATCAGCGTGAAGCCGGGCTGATACCAATGCTCTGCCCGCCCGTCGATAATGGTGATCTGCGCGCCATCCAACCGCCCGGCCAGACGATTGGCAATCGCCGCACCACCCGCGCCCGCACCCAAGATCACGATCCGCGCCGACGTTTTGACGGTTTGCGCCGTTACAGAGGCACCGGTGGTCGCAAGCGCAGCGCCACCTGCTGCAAGGCTCATAAATCCACGACGGCTAAACTGTCCCAGTTCAAATCTGTTCATCTGGTCCTCATTGGATCGGTATACATATGGATACATTCCATACATCTCTACATTCATATTTTTGCACGATCAAGCCCGTAAAGGTGAATCGGCTCTGCGACAAATTGCCATAATCGCAGGGTGCAGACCTTGATTTCGATCAAGGTCGCCATGCGCGGGGCGGTTAAGATATGTGCAGGGAATATGAATGGAACCGGGGCGCAATCCCGCCCAGAGGAGTAAGCATGCGTCTGACGACGAGAACCAACCTTGCCTTGCGCACCCTGATGGTCTGCGCGGTCAACACTGACCGGCTTGTGCGCAAGCAGGACGTGGCGCGCGCCATCAATGCGTCGGAAAACCATCTGGCGCAGGTCATCAACAAGCTGGCACAGGATGGGTTCATAACCACGCAGCGCGGGCGGCATGGTGGGTTCAGCCTAAGCCGCGCGGCGCGTTCGATCGGCGTGGGCGAGGTGTTTCGCGCTTTCGAGGCCGACCTGCCCTTGATCGAATGTTTTTCGAATAACAACACCTGTCCGCTGAAAGATCATTGCCGCATGGGCAAGCATCTGAAACGCGCGGTCGATGCCTTCTATGGCGCGCTGGATGACTTGTATTTGTCGGACCTGACCGATTGCAATGACGGGTTGGAGCAGTTGTTGCAACTTGAGGGACCGCATTTGCCGCAGCAATGCCAGCCCGGTGCGCATAGGCTTGTCACGCCCGAAGCGGCCTGATCGACGTATCTCGGTGGTCAATCGCGGCGCGGCGAGGGGCATGGATGTGCAAAACCGGGTAAGCTGCAGGTCGGTGGCAGGCGGGCAACGCGGAATGGTGATGGCGCCTGCGGTGTCACCAGAAGCGCCGCCGAGACGCACACGCCTGCCCGGTTTCAAGCCGTGCCGCGCGTTCTTGCTTGAACCCAAGGGGCTGGCTGGCTACCGCTATAGGCTGTTGCCGCCACAGGACCAAACCTGCCCATGCCCGTTTTACCAAGTATCCGCCTGTTTGATCTGGACCTTGTGTCTGCAAGCCGCACGCAGGCCATTGACGCGCTGCTGGCACAACCGCGCGCACGGGTGGCCTTTGTAAACGCCCATTGTGTCAACGTAGCCATGTCCGACCCCACCTATCGTCGCGCCCTGCACAGCGCGGACATGCTGTTGCCCGATGGCGCGGGGCTGGAACTGGCGGCCAGAATGCACGGGGCGCAATTTCAGGACAATCTGAACGGCACCGACCTTGGGCCGGACCTTGCACGCGCTTTGGCCTGGCGCGGATTGTCGCTGTTTTTGCTGGGCGGCAGGCCGGGCGTGGCCGAGCGCGCCGCGACCCGGTTGCAGAACCTTGCGCCCGGACTGAAGGTTGCTGGCACCTGCGACGGCTATGACGGCTTGCGCAATACCCGCGCCACAATCGACGCGATCAATGCCAGCGGTGCCGATATGGTCTGGATGGCGACCGGCGTGCCGCATCAGGATATCTGGCTGTCCCAGAACGCCGCGTATCTGCAACCGCGCTTCCTGATGGGGGTGGGGGCGCTGCTGGATTTTCTGTCGGGCCGGGTCACACGCGCTCCGCTCTGGCTACGCCGCGCGCGGCTGGAATGGCTCTGGCGGCTGGGACTGGAGCCGCGCCGCATGTTCCGGCGCTATGTCATCGGCAATGTCATTTTCATGGGACATGCTGTCCGCCACAGGTTCCGGCACGGTCGTTCACAGTAAGATGATTGCACCGAAATGGTCTTTCCGCAAAATTGCCGCATTCCTTGGGCAAACTGACGTCGAACCTGATAGAGTGGCGGCATGAGACTCGACCTGAAACGCCTGTTTTTAGTGGCTGGCCTGCTATGCGTTGCCGGTGGCGCGCTGTGGCACATGACGCGCGCACCGGCCCCGTTGGACCGCAGCGCGCGGATGGCGCATTATGACACGCCCCTGCCCGCACCGGCAGCGGGCCTGGGCACCTTTTACCTTGGCCACAGCCTGATCGGTCCCGATATTCCGGCCTTTGTGACGCAACTGGCCCAAGCTGCGGGTGATGCGGGAGCGTTCTATAACAGCCAGCTTGGCTGGGGGGCCAGCCTGCGCACCCACTGGGAGCCCGAAGAAGCGATTCCGGGCTTTGATGCGATGAACCATCCCCCTGCGTATCGTCCAGCCAAGGACGCCTTGGAAAGCGGCAGCTACGACGCGCTTGTGCTGACAGAGATGATCGACCTGCAAGATGCCATCCGCTGGCATGATTCGGGGCGCTATACTGCGCTCTGGACGCAACTGGCCAGAAAACATGCGCCCGAAATACGGGTTTACAAATATGAAACTTGGCACCAGCACCTGAATGCCGACGACTGGATGGACCGGATAGAGCATGATGCCGAAGCCCTGTGGGAAGGCACGATCCTTGCACAGGCCAAAGCCTATCCCGGCGTGGGCACAATTCATGTCATCCCGGCTGGCCGCGCCATGGCTGCTTTTGCCCGCGAATTACAAGAGCGCGGCGGATTGCCCGGCATGCCCGATACCGATTCGCTCTTTACGCTCACCGACGGCGGCACGCGCGACGACATTCACCCCAGCGACAAGGCGGCCTATCTGATCGCTCTGGTGCATTACGCCACGCTTTACCATGCCGATCCGCGCGGCCTGCCGCACCGCTTGCAGCGCGCTGATGGCACAACCGCCGAAGCGCCTGCCCCCGAAGTGGCCGCACTTATGCAGCAAGTGGCTTGGGACGTGGTGCGCCGCACGCTTTCAACCGGGGTTCAGCAAATGGCGGGGCAAAGTTGATGCGCTGGCTGGGCCTGGTTGTTGCACTTCTAATGCCCGTTACAACTTGGGCCGAAGGGTATCTTTCGCCGCGCGATGCCGGCACGCCACGCTGGTTGGGCATGAACCTGACAGAACTGCGCGATTACCAGCCGCAGCGCCCCTTTATTAATGTTGCGCGCACTGCGCGGCCTTGGATCGCGCATCGCCCGGGCCAATGGGGCGGGTTCGAATATGCCGATCTGCGCCGCTTGGGCGCGGTGGATGCGCAAGGCTGGCCGCGCCACCTCCCCGATGGGGCCACCGCCCTCTCCAGCCTGATGCTGGTTGACCTTGCAGAGGATGCGGGCGGCGTGGCGGGCAATTACCGGGTTACATGGTCCGGACAGGCCGATGTTACGATAACCGGACGTGTGGGCGGCACGAGGCGGCTTGGCCCGAATGAAATCTGGTTCAGCTTTACGCCCGGCCCCGGCCTTGTGGAATTGCAGGTTTCAGATATCGACCCGGACAATCCGATCCGCGATATCGCTGTTGTGCATCAGCGCCATGTCACTGCATACGAGGCGGGCGAAATGTTCAATCCCGACTGGCTGGCGCGGGTCGAGGGGATGGCGCTGTTCCGCTTCATGGAATGGTTGAACGCCAATTACACCACATGGGCCGAGTGGGATGAACGCACCCTGCCGGGTGCCTATACCTATACCAAAGGCGCGGGCGTCCCGCTGGAGGTGATGATCCGGCTGGCCAACGAGACCGGAACGGAACCGTGGTTCACCATCCCGCATCTGGCCAGCGACGACATGATCGCGCGCATGGCAAGCCTGATCTATGACGAACTGGATCCCGACTTGCGTGCCTGGATCGAATTTTCGAATGAGACATGGAACTGGTCCTTTCCGCAGGCCACCCATGCCCGCGAGCAAGCGCAAGCGCGCTGGGGGGACGGCGATCGCTGGCAAGAATGGAACGCCATGCGTGCAGCACAGATGGTGCAGATCTTCGACCGCGTGTTCGAGGGGCAGCGCGACCGTCTGGTGCGGGTGCTGGCCACGCAAACCGGCTGGCATGGGCTGGAAGAGCAGCTGACCGCGCCAAGCTGGCAGGCCGAAAACCCAGACAACCCTGCACCGCCCACATTGTTCGATGCCTATGCCATTACCGGCTATTTCAGCGGCCTGCTGGGCAATGACGAGAAAATCGAGATGACACGCGGCTGGTTGCGTGACGCACTTGCGCTGGCAGAGGAAGAAGGCCGCGCGCAAGGGCTGGCCGGTGACGACCTGACCGCGTTTACCCAGACCCGCGCGCATGAAATGCTGCGCCCGCGCCTGATTGCAGAACTGCGCGATGGCAGCATCAGCGGCGACCCGCGCAACACCGTGACGTCCTTTCTGGATACCGATCTGCCCTATCATCGCGCGGTGGCAGATCGCTGGGGGCTGGAGCTTGTCGCCTATGAAGCTGGCACGCATCTGGTCGGGGTTGGCCCGCATATGCAGGATGAAGCGTTGAACGCGCTGTTCATCGACGTGAATTACTCCGAGGGGATGGGTAATCTTTATACCATGTTACTGGATGGATGGGTGCGCGGCGGTGGCGGGATGTTCGCGCATTTTACCGATATTCGCGCGCCGGGCCGCTGGGGCAGTTTCGGCGTGTTGCGGCATTTGACCGACCACAATCCGCGCTGGGATGCGCTGGTCGGGTTTGACCCCCAACAGGTTACGCCATGAGTATCGTCATTTCCGTCATCATCCCCGCCAATAACGAAGGCGCGTATATCGGCCAATGTCTGGCTGCATTGCTCGACAGCGACCCGGTGCCCGGTCATGCGCTGGAACTGGTCGTGGTGGCGAATGGCTGCACCGATGACACGGTCAAAGTGGCCCGGCGTTACCAGATGGCGACCTCTGAACGCGGCTGGACACTCAAAGTGCTGGACCTTGCGGAAGGATCGAAGGTCAAGGCGCTGAACGCGGGCGATGTCGCGGCGATCGGCCGTTACCGTATCTACCTCGATGCCGATGTGCGGGTCAGTCAACCGCTTCTGGGGCAATTGGTGGCCGAACTGGCCACCGATGCGCCGCGCTACGCGACTGGCACGCCATTGATTGAAAGATCCGAAAGTCGGCTGACCCGCATCTATGCGCGATTCTGGCAAAACGTGCCGTTCAATCGCAGCCAAGCGCCGGGATTCGGGCTGTTCGCGGTCAACGCCGCCGGGCGCGCACGCTGGGCCAAGTTTCCCGATATTATCGCGGATGACACATTCGTGCGGCTGCAATTCGCCCCATCCGAGCGGAGTCAGATCGCGGCCAGCTACACATGGCCGATGGTCGAGGGATTGGGGCGGCTTGTGCGCGTGCGCCGACGTCAGGACAAGGGCACGCGCGAGATCGCCAAACGCTTCCCGGACCTGTTGCAGAACGAGGACAAGGCCCGCCCGGACATTCTGGCCCTTGCAAAGGCAGACCCTGGGGGATTCGCGGTTTATGGCATCGTTATGCTATTGGTGCGCATGGGCCAGCCCTTCTCGGGCAAGGAATGGTCACGCGGCCGCTGAACCGCGCGCCGCCTGCACAAAGGCCTTCATCCGGGCCGCATCCTTGACCCCCGGCGCGGCCTCGACCCCAGAGGACACATCCACCTGTTGCGCGCCTGTCAAGCGGATCGCGTCCGCCACATTGTCAGGCGTCAGGCCACCGGCCAGCATCCAAGGTCGCGCCCAGTCGCGCCCGGAGATCAAGCGCCAGTCAAAGGCCAATCCATTGCCGCCGGGCAGGTCTGCACCAACGGCAGGCTTGGCATCAACCAAAATCTGGTCTGCCACGGCTTCGTATGCAGCAAGTTTGGGCAGGTCTGCGGCGCTCGCAATCCCGACCGCTTTCATCACCGGCAAACCGTGACGCGCGCGCAAGGCCGCGACCCTGTCGGGCGGCTCTGCGCCGTGAAGCTGAATCATGTCGATGGGCACCTGCGCAAGGATGGCATCCAGCGCGGCATCATCCGGGTCAACCACAAGTGCAACCTTGGCAAGCCCAACGGGCGCGGCCAAGGCCAGCGCGCGCGCCGCGTCAAGCGCAAGGTTGCGCGGCGATCGGGGAAAAAACACAAACCCCGTATAGCTGGCTCCGGCCTGTGCAGCCGCCTCCAGATCCTGGGCAGAGGTCAGCCCACAGAACTTGATGCGGGACGCGCGCATACCGGCCTACTTCGCTTCCAGAACCGCCAGAACATCGTCCTTCTGGGCGACAGAGGGGGCGGCTTTTTCAAATTTTTCCAGATCGCTCTCCAGCGCGGCAACACGGCGGCGCAGGCGCGCGGCCTCTGCACGGTAGCTGTGTTCGCGCAGCCATTCCCAGACCAGCCCCAGCATAAGGCCCAACCCGATTGCCAGCCCCAGCAAGATGAACAACGGCAGCCCAAAGCCAAAATTGAACCCGATCAGATTGCCGATGGTTCCGGGAAGTAATTGTACTGAAACGAAATCACGGTTCGCCAGCGCAATCGTTGCCAGAAGGATCGCCAGCACTGCCGACAGAGCGATTCGCAGATAGGCCATCATGATAGGGTCACTCCTCGATACCGTTGAGCCGGTCGCGCAGCAGCTTGCCGGTCTTGAAAAATGGAACAGCCTTTTCAGCCACCTCGACACTTTCGCCGGTGCGCGGATTGCGCCCCACACGGGCATCGCGCTTCTTGACGGAAAACGCCCCAAAGCCGCGCAGCTCCACCCGCTCACCGCGCGCAAGCGCCTCGGTGATCTCATCAAAGATGGTGGCAACAATACGCTCGACATCACGCTGAAACAGGTGTGGGTTTTCTTCCGCAATTTTCTGGATCAGTTCCGACCGGATCATCCAAGTTACCCCCGCAAGCCGCGCCTTATAGCGCTGTTCCCATGTCTATAGCCAAAACCGGGCCGCAACACCATAGAAACTAACGAAACTGCGGCCCAGACTGGTAAAATCCCGCCAACTAGAAGGCTGGCTGGGTTTGGCGGCGGCGTTGCAGCAAAATGACAAGGCCCAAAAGTAATAGGGCCGGGATGAAGAAAATCTGCTGCGGCAAGCGGTCGGCTTCGACTGAAACCGTCACAAGCTGCACCTGACGTTCGGCGTAAAAGTCGAAATCGGCCAATCGGTCCTGATAGGGTGTGCCGAACATCGGCTCGTCCATCGCAACCGCGTCTTCGGACGGCATAAGGAACAGGCCCGTGCTGGTCAGACGCTGCGCGGGCGGGGTGTCATCCACGATCACGCGCAAGGTTGTCGAGCGTAATTCGCCGGTGTTGAAATCCGGTCCCTCGATGAACAGGCGCAATTCTTCACCCGGTTCGGCATTTTCCAGAACGTCCTCGAACTGGGTGCCGGGCCGGTCTTCAAACGGGGGCTGGATGCGGTCCAGCCAGAAGTTTGGCACAAACAGCGTGAACGCCACCAGCAGCAGCGCCGCCGATTCCCACAGTCTGGACCGGGCAAGGAAATACCCTTGCGTTGCGGCGGCAAACAGCAGCATGGCGAATGTGGCAATGCAAAAGATAAACACCGCCTGCAAGATGCCCGCCGTAGTCCCAAGGTCGACACCATATAGAATAAGCGTCGGGTTGTAGATGAACAGAAACGGCAGCGCCAATGTGCGCATACTGTAGAAAAACGCGGTAAAGCCGGTCTTGATCGGGTCGCCCCCCGACACGGCGGCCGCGGCGAAACTGGCAAGCCCCACCGGCGGTGTGACATCGGCCATCAGCCCAAAATAGAACACGAACAAATGCGCCGCGATCAAGGGCACGATCAACCCCTCACTGGCGCCGAGCGTCACGACGACCGACGCCATCAGCGACGACACCACGATGTAATTCGCTGTGGTCGGCAGCCCAAGCCCCAGCACAAGCGAGAAAAGCCCCACCAGCACAAGCATCAGGAAAAGATTGCCCATGGACAAAAGCTCGACCAACCCCGCCAGCTCGGTGCCGATGGGCGTGCGCGTGACCGTGGCCACGATGATCCCCGCCGCGCCCGTGGCGACCGCAATCCCGATCATGTTGCGCGCCCCCGCGATCATGCCGTCAATCAGATCGGTCACACCAGCGCGGATATGGGTTATGATATTCCCCTCACCGCGCAACAGCGCCTTGATGGGCCGCTGTGTCAGCATGATGAACACCATCATCAGAACTGCGAAATAAGCCGATTTTGAGGGTGACTGCCGCTCCACCATAAGGAACCAGACCAGCACCACGATGGGCAGCAGGTAATGCAGACCCGTCGGAAAAACCTCGTTCATCTTTGGCAGTTTGACGACCTCGGAATTGGGATCATCCATTTCCAGATCATCGCGGCGGCTGGCGACCCACAGGCACGCAAAATAGAGTGCCGCCAACGCGGCAAGAATGATCGGCGCCGAAAGCGCGGGCGCGGCTGCCCGTAACCCGCTCACGCCCAAGATAACGCCATAGAACACCGCGCCCGCGCCGACAAAGCCAATCGCGACCTTGCCCAGCATAGCCAGCAGCGACCCGCCCTCGCCCAGTGCCGGGATGCCGTTGCGCAGGGCTTCCAGATGCACGATGTAGATCAGCGCGATATAAGAAATGATCGCCGGGATGAAGGCATGCTTGATGACCTCCAAATAGGAAATTCCCACGAATTCGACCATAAGGAATGCCGCAGCCCCCATTACCGGCGGCATGATCTGACCATTGACCGAGGACGATACCTCGACCGCGCCGGCCTTTTCACTGGTGAAGCCCACACGCTTCATCAGCGGTATGGTGAACGTGCCGGTCGTGACCACATTGGCGATGGACGAGCCGGAAATCAGCCCAGTGGCGCCGGAGCCGACAACCGCCGCTTTCGCAGGACCACCGCGCAAATGCCCCAGCCCGGCAAAGGCAAGCTGGATGAAGTAATTGCCTGCGCCTGCCTTGTCCAAAAGCGCGCCGAACAGAACGAACAGGAACACGAACGCCGTGGACACACCCAAGGGAATGCCGAACACCCCTTCGGTCGACAGCCATTGCGTATTTATGATGGCGTTGAAGGACCGGCCCTCATGCGCGATCAGGTCGGGGATCAGCCAGCCCGTGCCGAAATAGCTATAGGCCAGGAAGATGCTGCCAACGATGGTCAGCGCAGGGCCAAGCGCGCGGCGCGACGCTTCCAGCATCAGCACAACCCCGATCACGCCCACCCAAATCTGGGATTGGGTTGGCAGACCGGCGCGTGCCGTGTCCGAAATCTCGCGCGAGAACCACAAAACGTAAAACGCGCAGCCCCCGGCCACGATGGCCAGTATCCAATCGAAGATCGGGATGTGCTTGCGCGGCGATTTCTTGAAGGCCGGGTAAGCCAAAAAGGCCAGAAACAGCGCAAAGGCCAAATGCATGGGCCGCGTCTGGTCGGACCCGATCACCCGCGCGCCGGGGATGTATTGCGCGAGTTGAAATTGCAGATCGGCAATCCAGACCTGAAACATGGACCACAGAAAGGCCACGCTCGCAATCAGCAGCGCGACCTTGCGGTTTTCCGGTGCGCGCCCGCCAGAATCGGTGCTGGCGACAAGGTCTTGCAACTCCTCGTCGCTAAAGCGGCGACCATTCTCAGGCGCTTGCGTCATGGTCCATCCCCCAAATCTTGGTTGAATTCCGGGCGTCTGCGCGTCACAGCGCGGTCAAAACGCAAATAATGGCCCCCACGCTTTGGGGGCCATTGTCGTGTCACAGCCGTGGGCCGATCAGTCCATCAGGCCCGCTTCGCGATAGTAGCGTGCCGCACCGTCATGGATCGGGGCGGAATTGCCGTCCGTGACCATTGTCTGCGCATCCAGAATATCGAGCGCGGGGTGCAGCGCCTTGAACTGGTCGAGGTTCTCGAAGATCGCCTTGACCACCTCATAGGCCACATCGTCCGACACGGCGGTCGAGGACACGAAAGTCGCGCCCACACCGAAGGTTGTCACATCCTCTGCATTGCCGCGATACATGCCGCCGGGGATGGTCGCCATGCGGTAATAGGAGTTCTCCTCGACCAGCCCGCGAATGGCGTCATTATCCACATTCACCAGTACGGTGTCGCAAGAGGTGGTCGCTTCCTGAATGGCGCCCGACGGGTGGCCGACAGTGTAGACGATGGCGTCCACATTGTTGTCGCACAGCGCCAGCGACTGCTCGGCGGGCGGCAGTTCCGTGGCTTGCGCGAAGGTATCCACGGTCCAGCCCATGGCGTCCATCACCACGTCCATCGTGCCGCGCTGCCCGGAACCGGGGTTGCCGATATTCACGCGCTTGCCCGCAAGGTCGTCGAAATTGGTGATGCCCGCATCGGCGCGCGCGACCACGGTGAAGGGTTCGGGGTGCAGCGAGAAGACCGCGCGCAGGTCTTCGAACGCGCCGTTTTCTTCAAAGCTGGACGAGCCGTTGGCAGCATGGAACTGCCAGTCCGACTGCGCCACACCGAATTCCAGCTCGCCCGAGCGGATGGCGTTGATGTTGAAGATCGACCCGCCGGTCGATTCCACGCCGCAGCGAATGCCGTGTTCCGCCCGGTCACGGTTGACAAGGCGGCAGATCGCGCCGCCCGCGGGGTAATACACACCGGTCACGGCGCCGGTGCCGATCGAGATGAAGGTCTGGTCTTGGGCTACGGCTGCCCCGCCCAAAGCGGTTGCAAAGGCGAAAACGCCGGCTGTCAGTTGTTTGGTCATAGTATCCTCCGGGTTGAGTGTGCCGCCACTGAGCGGGCGGCTTGCAGGGCGCGCGGATGAGCGGGGTTGCCCCTGCGACCATGCGCCCCATGGGGTCAGAGGACGACGCTGTGTCGCGAAAGTCAAGCGGGGCGGCTTAAAAAACAGGCGGTTTACCTTGGGTCAGCCCGCTTCGACGCCCCTGCCCATTCGCGCGCCAGAGCGCCAGCGCCGTCGCCGTCGCGAGCGGTGGCGCTGCTATCGCTAGAGTTGGGCACTTTATGGCCGCCAAACCCCTCCTCAGAAGATCAGCGCACTTGCGGACACCAAAGCGCCGCCGCGTGGGGCCGCGACGTCGCTTGATTGCCAAGTGTTTAGGCACTGTCAATGGCGTTTTTGATTCTTTGTGTCACCAAAATTTACTGACAGAGCGTCCGTCACCGCGCTCATCAAGAGCGAAAAGGTGTCTTTACAATCAAGTTACAAGTATCGTGACATAAGCCAAGCGTAGTCTTTTTGTAGATCCAAGGGTAGCATCCCGCGACGAGGGTGGGAGCAGCCAGTCCAAGGCTTAAAATGTGCTTCGCTCCACCGCAGAATTACCTGCTGGGTAGGGTCGACGACAAACCTTGTCGCTCGCAACAATCCGCACTCATCCAAGTCAGAGGAGTTTTGAACAATTAAATCAAGGTTCGCACGCTGCGGGAACTTAAGCTTTGTGGTACCGTAACACACTCGAAGAGCCGTCGCACCCGTCTTCTTGGACTGAAGAACTTGCGTAACAAGTAAAGGACGGCAATCTGGGCTGCCGTCCTTTGGGTTCGTTTCCGGGTAGAACCCGGTAACAATAGAATAAGCCTGCGGTGGGACCTTTTCCCAATCAGCCATAGGGAAACTTTGTTCCGTCAACGACTTCCCAATCCTCAAGATCAAAGTCGCTTTCCAAAGCAATTTTCAGCTCACGAACTTGTTCTGGGATGAACTCATCAAAGTTCATCGCCGCTTCCGGCGGGAATGCGGCATCCGACCATTTTCCGCCTGTTTGCTTTGCTGGGGTACGAATCATTATCTCATCTCCTTTAAGCCCGATCCAGCTTCTAGCGGCCAGATTTCGGTTTACACTCAACTGGTTCTTCAGTTGAGGCCCAGAACTGGCTGGGAATCTGAGTGCAGTTTTGCACCCGTTTGTGTCTTCTTTGGGACAGTTAAGCACAACATGTCAACTCCTGTCCATCTGTTTAGAGCATTAGAATGTCTAGCATTTGTTGAAAAACATATAAGACACAGGGTGCTGTTTTCAACGCCAAGCAACCAACCGCTCCTCCACAACCCCCACATACCAGCTTGCCCCATAGGGGATCACCTCGTCGTTGAAGTCGTATTGCGGGTGGTGCAGGCCCGGTCCGTCGCCCGCGCCCAGCACGATATAGGCGCCGGGGCGGTCTTGCAGCATATAGGCGAAATCCTCGCCGCCCATGTTGAACCCGGCATTGACGCACTGCCCCGACACGTCCAGCGCCACCTTGCGGGCATACTCGGTGTGTTCCGCGTGGTTCACCATTACCGGGTAGCCGCGCAGGAATTCCACCTCTGCCACCGCCCCGAACGCCCGCGCCGTGCCCTCCGCCAGCGCGCGCAGCCGCGCTTCGGCCAGATCGCGCACCCCCGCATCATGCGTGCGGATCGTGCCCACCAGCGCCACCCGCGCCGGGATGACGTTATGCGCGTGGCTGGATGTGTCCACCCCGCAGACCGACAGCACGATGTTCTGTGTGGGGTCGGTGTTGCGCGACGCGACCGTTTGCAACGCCACGATCAGGTGGCTTGCGACCACCACCGGGTCAATCGTCTGGTCGGGCTTTGCGGCATGTCCGCCCTTGCCTTCGACCACCAGCCGAAACTCATCCACAGCCGCATAAAACGCGCCCGCGCGGATGTTGAACTCGCCCAAAGGGTGGCCGGGGCGATTGTGCAGGCCATATACCTCGGTAATCGCAAACCGCTCCATCAGCCCCGCGTCGCACATCACCTTGGCGCCGCCGCCGCCTTCCTCGGCGGGTTGGAAGATGACCGCGACCGTGCCGTCAAAGGCGCGCGTTTCGCACAGGTATTCGGCAGCGGCCAGAAGCATCACCATATGCCCGTCATGCCCGCAACCATGCATCCGCCCCGGCACGGTGCTGGCATAGGGCAGGCCCGTCGCCTCGTTCATTGGCAACGCATCCATATCGGCGCGCAGGCCAATGCAGCGGCCGGGGCCGTGGCGGCCATGGATCAAGCCCACAACGCCGGTCACGCCAATGCCCTCCTCGACCGCATCGCAGCCGAAAGCGCGCAGCTTTTCGGCAACAACCGCTGCGGTGCGGTGGCAGTCGAACCCCAATTCGGGATGGGCGTGGAAATCGCGCCGCCAGGCTGCATGGTCGGGCAGGCGCGCGGCAAAACGGTTGCGGATGGGCATGATGGCTCCTGTGACGAAAGCTGTCCACAGGCTACGCCGCCACCCGCGCGGCTGCAAGCTTCCGTATCCAATATGCGCCCCGTGGTCATTTCTACGCCGCCACCCGCGCGGCTGCAAGCGGGCGAAACCACGTTTGCATCGCTTGCGCCATGCGCTAAAGCTGCTGAATGTCTCTAGACCTGCCCACGCTTTCCGACGACCAATCCCAGGCCTGGGCGCGCGTCTGCGCCGCGCTCGACGCTGCGGGAATTGATCTTGATACAGGCCAGACCGGCCCCATGCCCGATACACGCGGCACGGTGCTGGCCATTACCGGCAAGGCCGGGTCGGGCAAGACATTGCTGCTGGCCGGGCTGACCAAAGCACTGACAGCCGCCGGGGTCGAGATTGTCACCGGCGAGTATGAACCCCGCAAACGCCGCGACCGCCGCTCGCTTGCGGTGCTGGCCCCGACCAACAAAGCGGCCTCGGTGCTGCGCGGGCGCGGTGTGCCCGCAACCACCTTGCACCGCATTCTCTATTCGCCGGTCTATGACCCGGAATATGAGAAAATCGCCGAATGGCTGGCAGGCCAGGCCCCGCGCCCGACAATCGAAGGGATGGAGGATGTCGCTCTTGACCGTGCCGCGGCCTTTTACGCACAAACCCCGTCCATTCCCGGTGCGCTGGCGGCAGCGGGCTTGCGCGGGTCCGATTTCATCACCGGCTGGAAGCGTCGCGACGACCCGCTCGATATCGGCTTTGTCGATGAAAGCTCCATGCTGGACCAGCGCCAGCTTGAAGACCTGAAGGAACTCTTCGGCACGCTGGTCCTGTTCGGCGACCCGGCACAGCTGGCCCCCGTGGGCGGTGGCGGTGACATGGTCTTCGACCATCTTCCCGCCCCGCAAAAAATGCATCTCGCCCGCATTCACCGTCAGGCCGCCGACAACCCGATCCTCGATCTGGCCCATGCGCTGGCCGATCCCGATCTGTCATTCGAGCAGTTCGAGGACCGCATCGCACAAGCCGCCAATACCGATGACCGCGTCCATCTGGCCGAGCGTGTGGACAGCGACCTCATGGCACGCTCACCGGTGCTGGTGTGGCGCAACGCAACCCGGCTGCGCCTGATCCACGCCTTCCGTGCCGCCCATGCCGCGCCCGAAGATGCACTTCTGGCGGGCGAACCGCTTATCTGCGACGGGTTGGAACTGCCGCTCAAGCACCGCGCCAAACGCATCGACCTGGAAGCGCGGGGCCTCATCAAGGGCGCGCAGGTGGTCTATCTGGGACCGGGGCGCAAACCGGGATTCTCGCGCCTGCACATCTTCGGCGCGCCCGATCCGCAGATCTCGGTGGCCTCCATCGTAAAGATTGAGAAAGACCCTAATGAGGACCCGTTCATCCCCTTCGCCGCCGCGATGGGTGCAGCCTTCGTGCATGGGGCGGCCTGCACCATCCACAAGGCCCAAGGCTCGCAATGGCCCGAGGTTCAGGTCTTCGCCCCCGACCTTTATGCCGCCGCGCGCGCAGGACGGACCGAAGGCGGCATCGCGCTCTGGAAACGGCTTGCCTATGTCGCGATCACGCGGGCGGAAACCCGCCTGCACTGGGTTATTCGCAATCGCTTGGCCCGGCCCAAAACGCCACTCACCACGGAAGATCTCGGCGCTCAAGCCGTCCCACTCACCTTGCAAGCAGAATAACCCTTCCCTCTTCATCCTTGCCCAAATATCCTGGGGGTGAATGGGCGCGGCCGCGCCCAGAGGGGGCAAAGCCCCCTGAACCTCAACACCCGGAGGCCCCATGCGCTGCGTTTTCGTTCAGTTCCGCTGCATTCCCGGCAAAACCTATGATGTTGCCGATGCCATCTATGACCGCGAGGTGGTCTCGGAACTCTACTCCACCTCGGGCGACTATGACCTGATCGCAAAACTCTATATCCCCGATGACAAGGATGTGGGGCATTACCTGTCAGAGGCGCTCTTCGACATTCCCGGCATCAGCCGAACCCTTACCACCATGACATTCAAGGCTTTCTAAGCGCGCCAGAACCGCCGCAATCACCGCCCCCTGAGCGGCCAGAAACCGCCGATCGCCCACGGGCGGCATGACAGCCTGTCCAATCGCCACGCTCATCAACGTTCCGTTGCCATAGCGCGGATGCGCATGGCCATGGCCTCTGCGGTAGCGATCCGCGCGCGCGGCATCCGCCAACATGCGCGCCGACACCGCAGGCCATTCGGCCTCTGGCCATGCAAGAAGCACGCGCGCGGCGGCCAGAATATCCCCCGTTGTCACCGGGCGCACAGCGTCTGCCCGGCAAAGCGCAGGCCGCGTGGCGCAAGCTGCGGCGCAAGCGCGGCGCAGCGGGGTGGGCGGGTGGGCGCCACGCGGCCTGCGCGCCTCACAAGAGCACCTCGACCCGCGCGAAAGGCCCCGGCCCGGCCACATCCGAGACCTGCGCAACTTCCACCGCGAATCCTGCGCCCGCGCCATCGGTCGCCTGCATCGCGGCGGTATACAGAAAGCCCGGTGCGGCAAGGGTTTCCTCGCGCAGCACCGCGCCGCCCAGTCGCACCCGCAAGACATAGCGCTCATAAGCTTCCGCCAGCGGGATATCGCCCGCCCCCCAGGCGTCTCCACCCTCGCGGCTGCGGCGTATCCAGCCGATATCCAGATCGCCCCCTGCCATGGCCCGTGCGCGCAGATGCGCGGGCCGGTAGGGCCGCAGCCCCACGCCTTGGGCGGTCAGGGTGAAATCACGCTGGCTGGCATCATCAAGGGCGCGGCTGGCCGGGCCGATGCGGTAGTCACGCGCCACACCCATAGCATCGCGCGGCAGGTCGATCTGGTCCAGTCGGTCATCCAGCACCACAACAAGCGACCCTTCGGGCCATTGCTCCTGCATCACCCCATCGCTGCCCTGCTGGCCGCGCAGGCGGCGGCGCAGCGCATAGGTGTCGGGCGCGATCAACTCGGCCTCTGCGAATTGCAGAATTTCCCAGTCCGCGCCCTGCCCGATGGCCAGAAGGTTGGCACCGCTCAGCACGTCAATCGGCAAGGCCGAATTCAGGCCACCGCGCAACATCCGCACAATCAGCGCCGGACCAGTGTCCCAGCGTCCCGCCGGGGCCGCAGGCAGCGCAGTTTCGGTCACGCCGATCTGCGCGGGCGTGGCGACCAGCGCGGCAAGCACAAACAGGTCCGTGCCCGCGCGGTGATGCAAGGCCACCGCCCCCGGCCAGACCCGTGCCGAGACCGCCAGCCATGGCGCGTGGTCGCGCGTGGCCCCCGGTATCAGCGGCAGATCCAGCACCACGGGTTGCACCGGCCCCGGCGCGCTGTAGCTTGCCCCACGCCGCGCGCCCAGATCGGTTTCGCCAAAGCCATATACGCCGGGTTCGACGCGGGTCGCCTCCATCTCGCGCGGGCCGGACAGGGTGGTGCGGTCAATGCGCCACAGCGCCGACCCGGCCTCGGTGACAAGTTCCACCACATCGCCCGCGCCAAGGGCCGATGACGGCGGCAGCGCAAAGCGCGCCTGATCTCGCGCCACCCGCGCCTCTGTCAGCCAGCGTTCCGCGATCAGCCGCGCTTCCCCCTCGGGCAGGACCAGCGGCAGGTCGGACCCGGCCGAACGCGCCGCACTTGCATCGGGGAACACGGCCTCTGCCGTGCGCAGGTCGAAATCGCCACCTTCCGCGACATAGCCCAAGCGGACGCGCCCAGCGTCATCGGCTTGCGGCGCGCGGATGCGGGTCAGATCGCCACCATCGCGGCGCACAAGGTCATCGGTCCCCAGCCGAGCCACCGCCCGCCCGTCACGCAAGCTGAACCGCAAGATGCCGTCGCGTTCCACCGCGTCGATGCCATAGGCCAGCATCAGGGCTTGCAGCATGGCGCGCGGGCTGTCGGTCGAGGGCGTGGCCATGCCGCGCACCACGCCTGAGACGCGGCTGACATCCACCGCGCCCAAACCGGCGCGCGCGCAGATTTCCGCGATCACGGCATCCAGAGGCTGCGCCGTCGCCCGCCCCGTCACCCAATGGCCGCGGCGCCAGTTTTCCCCATCGCTCCACAGCTCTGTATTGCCGGGAAACCACGGGTAAGGCCGCGCATCCCATGCCCAAAGATGCGCGCGGCCAAGGTCCACCATCGGGCCTTGGTAGAACTCCGACACCGGGTTATGCGCCGGGTCTGCCCAGTAGCGGTGGACCGCGCGCAGATATTGCATCTGGATCGTGTCATCGCGCCAGCCGCGCGAGAAATAGGGCACGCGGCTTTCGGATGATTTCGGGTCCAGAAACACATTGGGCTGGTTGGTGCCCCGGTCGATGGCCGGGCAGCCATATTCGGTAAACCAGATGGGTTTCGAGCGCGGCTCCCACGCGGTTTTCTGCGCTGCACGCACCCCACCCACGCGGTCATGATGGTCGTTTTCCCACCAGCCGCGAATGTCCTTGTAGCGCCAGATCCAATCCTCGCCCCAGTCGCTCTCGTCGCGAATGGGCGTGCGGCGCTGCTGGTCGCGGTCCAGATCGCTGGCGTAGAACCAGTCATACCCCTCGCCGCCTGCGACATTGGTGGTCAGGTAGTCAAGGTCATAGATGCTGCCCCAAGCCGCATCAGCGTGGTCGGTGCCGTCGCGCCAATCCGATAGCGGCATGTAATTGTCGATGGCAACCGCGTCGATATTGGCATCGGCCCAAAGCGGGTCCAGATGGAAGAAGCGGTCGCCCTGCGGCGTGATATAGCCGAAATATTCCGACCAGTCGGCGGCATAGGTGATCTTGGTATCTGGCCCCAGAATGCTGCGCACCTCTGCGGCCAAGGCGATCAGCGCAGCGACCGCAGGAAAGCTGTTACCCGTGCCGCGTATCTGCGTCAGACCCCTCATTTCAGAGCCGATGCAGAACGCATCCACCCCGCCCGCCGCCGCGCATAGCGCCGCTTGGTGCAGGATGAACCGGCGGTAGCGCCAGTCTTGCGGGCCGGAATAGGTGACATTGCCGGGCGTAACGGTGAAATCTGCCGCATTTGAAGTGCCGAAGAAATCGGCCACCTCGGCCTCTGCCAAAGCGGTGCCATCGGGGCTGCCCGCCTGCCCCGGCGCTTTCGCGCTGGTGATCCGCCCGCGCCATGGCAGCACGGGCTGGTCGGTAGCATCAGAATAGGGGTCGGGCAAGCCGTTGCCTGCAAGCTGATCCATCAAGATAAACGGGTAATAAACAACCTTTTGGCCCCGCGCGTGCAAGGCCCCGATCGCCTCAATCACCGAGCGGTCGGCAGGTGTGCCACCATAAACCGGCTGGCCATTCTGCAACGGCACTTGCGGCGTGTCCGCCGCCGCGCGCCCGGCCACGGACCACGGGTAATCGGGCGCGACCCGGTCAGGGAATTCCACCTTGGGTTCAATCTGGCACGCCCCCGCGCGCAGGTCGGACCCGAACCACGACACCACCATGACAACCGACCGGCAGTCGGGCAATTCGCGGGTCAGCGCATCCAGCCCGGCGTCTAGGTCGGTCAGCCCGGTGGGCGAATTCAGGTTCATCGGCGTATCGGGTGCGTTTACCACGTCTTCGACCACGCGCGGGCCTTCGATCACCTCGCCCCCCGAGCGGCTAAAAACCGGCGTTGTCGCATAAGTAAAATCGCCCGTGCCCGGCATCAGCGCCACGCCCTGCACAAGCCCGGTCATACCGTCAGCCGTATCGACCGCACGCATCACCTCGAAGGAGAGTTGCGGCACGCGGTTGCCGTAAGCGCCCAGTTCCAGATCCTCGATCACGACATAGGCAATGCCGCGATAAGCGGGGGCATTGCCCGCGCCTTCCACCGCGTCGATCAGTGGGTCGGGCAATTGGTCCTCTGACCCGGTGTAAAGCCGGATGTTCAGGTCGGCAGGTGCAATTTCCTGACCATCCGCCCAGATCCGGCCTATGCCAAGGATCGGCCCTTCGCACAGCGCCACGGCAAGCGACATGGAATAGCTGAACTCCTTGACCGTTGGCTTCTTCACGATCTTGCCGCCACCGCCACTGGTGCTGACCGTTTCCAGAAATCTGGTCGTCCAGATCACCTGACCGCCAAGCCGCACACGCCCCCAGACCAGCGGTACAGGCGCGCCGTCCAGTGCGCCGGTCAGACGCAGGCGTTCGATCCGGCCTTGTTCGATGACCTGAGACCCGCCACCCATCAGACGTTGGTCAATGACCCGGCCCAAGGTAGCCCCAACGGCGCGACCGATAACCATGCCCGACAGGCCCAGCACCGCACCCCCAAAGCTGGAGCCGATGGATGCACCGACCGCGGAAAGAACTAACGTCGCCATGGATCACCTATTCATCAGGAAGGGTCGGAAAGTTGAACCGCGCCACGATACGGCGCGCCCAAGGGGCAGAGAGCGGCGCGCGGATGACCCCCGCACGCGGGCAGGCATGGATGAAGCCGCGCCCGCTATCGCATTGAATACCCAGATGTTTGGCGCGCGCACGCGGGGCCAAACGAAACAGCAGGATTTGCCCATCAGCCGAGGTCTGCGCCGGGATCAGGTGCCGCATCAGCGCGTCATGCAACGGCTCTCCCGCGCCGGATTCGGCCCAACTTGGGCTGTAGGGTGGCGGCATTTCCGCATCCACCCCATAGCGCCCGCGCCAGATGCCCCGGATCAACCCAAGGCAATCGGCACCGCTGCCGCACAAGCTGGCGCGATGGCGGTAAGCTGTGCCCAGCCAAGCCTCTGCCAGCGCAACAGGGTCACGGCTCAGGACCGCCATGATCCGCCCGTATTGGCTTGGTCGGCCTTGGGATAGGCCGATAGCCAATCTTCGCCCGGAATATGCGGAAAGCCCCGGAAGTTCAGGAAATTGCCGAACTTGTTGCGGCAAGTGGCGGCCTGCTTGTCACAGCCCGCTTCCAACCGGAACAGATCACCCGCAGCTACAGGCGCGCGCAGAGCGTCCCATAGCGTGATGCGCCGCGCGGCGGTCCCTTGGTCAAACCGGATCAGCGCCACCAAACCTTGTGCCTGCCCGCTCAGCGCGGTCAGGCGGCCATGGGTGAACCAGCCCGGCCCGAAGGCGTCCAGACCATCGAAGATCAACGCATCCTCGGCACGACCCGCCAAGGCGACCTCTGCCGAAAACCCCGGCGCGCTGGTATCAAACCGGCATGCCCCATCGCCCAGCACCGCCGAGCAGGCAGCGTGATAAACGCGCCCGCCCTGTTGGTTCAGCGCCTCTGACAGGCCGCGCAACTCAGCGCGGAATGCCTCTCCGGTGCGGGTAATCTCGCCCAAACTGCCGCGAAACAGCACACGGCGCTGCGCCACGTCCTGCCAGTTCACCTCCCATATGGTCAGTTCCGCGCCGTCATAGCGCCCGGCCATGATGTCGGCTTCGGTCAGCCCCGCATCGCGCAGCGCGCCCACGGCTTCGGAATTGTCCACAGCCAGCCCCGTGACCTGTTCCAACGCGCGCGCGGTCAGGCCCGCATCGGCGCGAAAGGTCACACCCTCGAACGCAAGGTCGCGGTCGTGGTCGGTAAAGCCCAAGGTCGCGCCATCAGCGCGGGTCAGCGCCCAAGCGCGCGCGACCGTGGTGGTGCCGGTGGCCAGATGCTCGGCAAGGGTCATAGCCGCACCTCTAGCACAGGGACGGACGGCAAACTGCCCGCCTTGAAACTGGCGACAGAGACCTGCACCAGATCGGTGTCAAACCGCACCGGCACATCAAATTCGAACCCCGCGCGCACATCGGCGCCCACATCCGGGGCGCGGGTGAAGGTGACAATGCCGGTCGTGGTATCGACCGTGTAATCATCGCCCAAGGTCAGCGCGGTCTGGCCCACACCGGCCAGCACGCTACCCGCGACGGGCTTGGTGATGGCGCGGTAGATGGTCTGCGCGCCAGAGCTATACGCCTTGCGCAAGGCGAAATCTCGGCTCACCCCGTCGCCCGTGCCAATAAGCTGGTCGAACGCGGTGATGGGGCTGGACGCAAGCGCAGAGCGGTAATCGCCCCAATCCTTCCAGCGAAACCCGTGCAAGCGGCCTTGGCGCGCCTCGAAAAACGCGATCATGGCTTCCAGATCGTCCAGCGCGCGTAGGCCCGCGCCTGCGTCGTAGCGTCTGCGCGAAGCGGCCCAGGGCGTGTTGCGTTCCTCATACCCATTGGCGAGTTCGACGATTTCCGTGCGCCGCTCCGGCCCGCCAAGCGCGCCAAAACTAAGATTGGCCGGAAAGCGAATGTCATGGAAAGCCATATACTTACCCCCTTATCTTCAAGCGTTGCGTTGAGAGCGTGACAGCAAGCGGCCCATCTGCGCCGCGATCTGCGTTTGCGAGCGTTCAAACCCCGCCACATCGGGGGTCGAGATGTTGAAGGTCACGTTGACCGCGCCGCCGCCACCGCCGCCCGCGCGCACGCCAAGCTGCCCATCGGCGCCGCGTTGCAGCGGCAGAATAGCCTCTGGCCCGGCTTCACCCATCAGCCCGGTCGTGCCGCCGCGCATGGGGAACGCTGTTGCCTGTGAAATCACACCGCCCTGCGCAAACGGCAGGATGGACGACATCGCGCCATTCACACCCTGCGCCAGAAAGCCGCCAAGAGCGTTCTGCACGGGTTTCATCGCGGCGTTATAGACGCTGTCGATCATGGTCTGGGCAATGCCGCGCAGCGCGTCTTGCAGGCGCATCCCGTCAAAGACGACACCATCGAAAGCACGGCGCAAGCCACCGGCGAAATTGCGCGACAGCCCGTCCACCTCGCGCGAGGTAAAGGTCATGGTGCGGCCCAGATTGCCCAATTCGCTGTCAAATTGCGCAACCAACCCGCCCGCTTGGCCAAGGCGCAATTCCAGCGCGGCGATCTGGGCTTCAAATTCCGTGGGGGTTGTCATTGTTCGGTCCTTTCGGCGTGTCGGGGTAGCGCGCGGCCAGATCGTTCAGCCGGTCGCGGGTCAGCGGGCCAGAGCCTGCCTCCAGCCCCGCCATCAGAGCCAATTCCGCAGGCGTCAGCGCCCAGAAATCGCGCGGGTGCAGGCGCAACTGGCGCAGGCCAAGCCGCATCAGCGCGGGCCAGTCCAGCGCGGTCATGGCGCGGCAAAGGCACGGGCTAGGGCCAAGGCAGCGGCCCGAGCACAGGCTGGCATGCCGCCCGCGATCTCGACCGTCATCAGGTCCGCCGCGTTGCCCTGCCAGCCGCCCCCGCGCAAGCCTGCGACAATAATCGCCAGCACATCGCGGCTGGCGATCTGGCCTGCTTCCAGCCTGGTCACAAGGTCGAGCACGGTTTCACCGTCCAGCCCCGCTTCCAGTTCGGCCAGCGCGCCCAGCGTCAGGCGCAGAATGTGCGGCTGGCCGTTCAGAACCAATTCAACCTCGCCCGCATAGGGGTTGACCATCACGCACCCCCATCAACGATAAAATCGAGCTGCCCGGCGCTGGCCAGCGACAATTCAAACGTCGCCTCGCCATTATGGCTGCCCGCGTAATCAAGGCCGGTAATCTGGAACACGCCTTCGATAATGCCGAAATCGGGGATGATGACCTGAAATTCCGGGGTTTCGCCGTTGAAGAAAATCGCGCGCGCGCGCTCATCCGTGCCCGCATCGCGAAACACGCCCGCGCCAGAAATACTAGCCGATTTCACACCCGCGCCGCCCAACAGTTCGCGCCAGCCCCCGGCGCTGGAAAGTGAGGTAACATCAACTGTTTCCGCGTTAAAGCTAATGCGCGTTGCGCGCAGGCCCGCGACGGTTTCGAACTGGCCATCGCCGGTCATATCCACCTTGACCAGCAGGTCTTTTCCGTTTTGTGCGCCCATCGGGGTGCCCTCCGTAAGTTGAAATCAGTCCTCGACCCGCGCGCGAAAGCGCAGGTCTATGCGGCGGGTCTGGTCGCCTTCGATCTTGCGGGCCTCTGCCCGGTCGAACCACATGGCCACCAGCCGCCCGCGCGACAGCGCCAGCGCCGGCGCATCCAGCAATTCGGCAATCCGCGCAGCGATCTCTTTTGCGGGCAAAAAGCCGGTGGCATTGGTCAGCACGCTGATGGTCAGCCGGTGTTCGGCGCCATGGCCGGTTTTGTCGGATTGGTCCGTCACCTCTTCCAGCCCAATCAGCACATAGGTGCTGGGCGGCGTGGCGGGCGGGATCGCGTCATAGATCGCGCCGCCCAGAAGCGCTTGCAGCGCGGTATCGGCGGCAAGATGCTGAAAGAGCGCGGTTTGCAGCGCGGGGGCCAGTTGATAGCTCATGCCGGAAGCTCCTCTTGCGCGGTGCAGACAAGGTAGCGGCCTTGGGCATCGCTTTCTGCCACCGTCAGAATGCGATAGATGCGCGCGCCCTCGATAAAGCGTTGCTCTGGGCGCGGACGGCGGTCATTACCGAAAGGGGCCGCGCGCAGTGTGATGCGCAAGCGCACGTCGCCCGATGGCCCCAGCGCGCCCAGCCGTTCCCGCCCCATGCGTGCGTCGATCGCGGCCCAATGGGTGCCAAGGCTTTGCCACGTGGTGGTGAACCCCCCGGCCCCGTCGGGCGTAGGCACCGGGCTTTGCAACACCAAGGCGCGGGTCAGGTTCGGCGTATTCATACCCGCCCCCCAAGGCGCAGGTCGCGCCAGCGTTCCAGCAATGTGCGGATGCCGAAATCCATATCCTCGGATGCGCCACCATCGCGGGACTCGTAGAATTGCGCGGCCAGCAGGAACACCGCTTGGCGCAGGTCGGCGGGCACATCACCCCAAGCGCCGAACCCCGCCGTGAACAAAATTACCGCCTGCCCGCCTGTCGGAATGGGCGGAAGGATGCTGCCCGCAGGCACAAGGCGCGGGCGCGGGCCATCGGCTTGCAACGCGTAGCGCACGGGGTCGACAAGCGTGGTTGCGCCATCGCGGTTAACCAGTGTCACAGAGGCCACGGCGCTCACCGGGGCCAGCGGCAAAACCTGCCCGCAGTCAGAGCGCCAGCGTGCCAGCCGCAAGGTCACATCGCGCGCAATCAACGCGCGGCCCGTGCGTCCCTCGACCGTGGTGAGTGCAGCGCGCAGATATTGCTCCAGCAGCGTATCTTGCGTGGTGTCATCGGCAAAGCCACTGGACAGGCGCAGATGCTCACGAAAGGCGGCAATCGGCAGGGCGGCCAGCGGGATGGGGCTGTCGGTCAGGTCCATTTGGGGCCTCTTGCGTGGGAAAACAGGTTGGGTGCCCCGCAACCGGGGGACGGGGTGTCACGAGGCACCCTTCCCCGCCGCAAGCGGCGCGACGGGGATCACGGGCGCGCCTTAGCTCAGGCCGAATTTCAACAGCTTGATCGCCTTGAAGTCGGACACATCGCCGCCCACGCGCTTGGTCGCGTAGAACAGCACATGGGGCTTGGCACTGAACGGGTCGCGCAGCACGCGCATGTCGGGGCGTTCGGCAATGGTGTAGCCCGCGTTGAAATCGCCAAAGGCAATGGCGTAGCTGTCCGATGCGATATCGGGCATGTCTTCGGCCACCAGCACCGGGTAGCCCATCAGCCGCGCAGGCTCGCCAGAGGCCAGGCCGTCCGACCACAGGAAGCGGCCATCGGCATCTTTCATCTTGCGCACGGCCCCGGCGGTTTTCGAGTTCATGACGAACACGGCATTGGCGCGGTAGCTGGCACCCAGTGCATAGACCAGGTCGACGATGGCATCGGCGGCATTGATGCTTGCAAAATCGCCATCCGCACCGGTGGCAATATAGCCCAGATTGTCCCATTCCCAGATCGCATCATCGACGGCTGCGTGATCGAGGAAGCCGCGCGGCTTGTCCACGCCGTCGCCATTGATGAAGGCCGCCGCTTCGGCGCGGGCGAATTTGCCGGCAATGCGGTCCGCCAGCCAACCCTCGATGTCGAATGCGCTGTCATCCAGCAGGCGCTGGCTGGCCTTGGGCATGGCCGACAATTCGTGCAGGCGGATCGAGATACGGTCAATCGTCGGCGTGTCGGAGTCCGCCACGCTCCCGGATTCCGTGGCCCAACCGGACGAAATATCGGTATGGTCCACCAGCACGTCGAAGGAGGTGGATTCCACCATCACGACCGACGCAATCGCGCGGATGGACGCCGCGTTATGCAGCACGCCGCGAATGGTCGCGGCCGTGGCCGGGTCCACCAAATAGCCCCCTTCGGCGGCGACAGCAGTATTCAACCCCTTCGCTTCCAGTTGTAGCCCGCGCAAATCGGCCTCGTTGCCGGAGCGCAGATAGGCGTCGAACGCCTTGTGGTGCAGCGTGTCTGCCGCGTCAGCGCGGTCCAGAACAGGTCGGGCGGGGGAAAGGGCTGTCTTGCGGTCCAGCATGGTCAATCGCTCTTCGGTTTGGGAAAGTTTACGGGTGATATCGGCCTGAAACGCGTCGAACTCGGCGGCAAAGCCGTGCCACGCGGTTTTCAGTTCAAGCTTCAGTTCTGGGGCTTCCGGGGTGTCGGGCGCAGCGGACTGGCCCGCAGCCTGTGGCGCGGGGGTGGTCATTGGTTATCTCTCCTATGACAATCGAGAGGTTTCTGGTCTGAGGGCTAAGCTAAACACACGCCCCAAAGATCGGGTGAAGGCAGCGTGCGCCGGGGTAAGGCGCGCAACGGCTGACTACAGCGTTGCCAGCGCCGCTCGGGCCGCACGCAATTTGTCTGTCAGCAGCAAAATATCATGGGCGGCATCCGACTTGCGGTCTATCCGCGCGCTGGTCTGCATGGGAAAGGTCACAAGGCTGACCTCCCACAGGTCCAACTCGATCAGCCGACGTCCGCCACCCGCCACAGCTTCGGCGCGCAAGGTGCGGTAGCCGATGGACAGGCCATCCACCGCGCCCGCCGCGAGCAGCGCCTGCGCCTCGCGTGCGCGAGCAACATCTGGCAACAGGCGGCCTTTCACATACAGGCCCAAGGCATCTTCGCGCACTTCGTCCCAGACACCGATGGGTTGGGCGGGGTCATGCTGCCAGAGCATTCGCACCGCATCACCTCGAACTGCCAGCCGAGCGAGCGACCCGGCATAAGCTCCGGCCACCACGGTATCGCCGCCGCGGTCGCGCTGGCCGAAAATGCTGGCATAGCCCGCGATCCCGTGGCCATCCACCACGTGCAACCCCGGTGCAGCCCCGGCAAATTTATATTCCAACATGGGGAAATCCTTTCTCATGTCGTGATCTGCACCAGCGCCAAAGCGCCATGCATCAGAACGCCTGCCGCCACGCCATAAACGGCCAGCCACAAGCGCCGCTCCAGCCGCTCCACGGCTTGCTCCAACCGCACCATGCGGAATTCCAGCGCTTCCTTGCGGGCCTCGAACACGCGCTCCTGCGCGTCGATGCGGGCCTGCGCGGCCTCGAAACTGTCATACAGATACCGCGAGCCGCCCACCGCGCGGCGCGCGCTCATTGCTCCTCCAGCCGCGGGGGCAGGCCCAGCAGGGCGCGCTTTTCGGCATCGGTCAGGAAAGACGCCTCTCCCACGCGCCGCCACTGCTGGTCACGCTCCACCGCTAGGGCCGGCACCTGGTCCAGATCGGGACGCAAGGTCAGATCACCGGGCATAAAATGCGACAACCAATGCGCCAAAGCGGCAGCTACGCGCGTCGCCATGGGCAGCACGGTCAGCCGGTAAAAGGCGCGGTTCGCCTCTTGGTAATTGGCATAGGTCGCATCGCCCGGAATACCCAACAACATCGGCGGAATGCCGAAGGCAATCGCGATCTCGCGCGCCGCCGCCTCCTTTGTTTTCTGAAATTCCATGTCGGATGGCGAAAACCCCATCGGCTTCCAGTCCAACCCCCCATCCAGCAACATCGGGCGGCCCGCATTGCGCGCGCCTTGATGATGCGCCTCCATCTCGGATTGCAGGCGCTCATACTGGTCTTGCGTCAGGCTGCCATGTCCATCCGCGCCGCGATAGACAATCGCGCCGGTGGGCCGTGCGGCATTGTCCAGCAAGCCCTTGGACCAGTTGGACGCGGCGTTGTGCACATCCACCGCCCGACTGGCGGCTTCCAGTGGCGACAGGCCGTAATGATCGTCCTGAGGATGAAACGACCGGATATGGCAGACCGGCCCCACCCCGTCCTGCATCGCAAAGCGGTGCGCCCGCCCGCCGACGCGGTAGTCATAGCCCACCGGCCAGCCATCGGGACCGGGGACAACCCGCATCCGGTCCGCACGCAGAATGTGCAATTCCTGCACCCCGCCCGCGGCATCTGGCACGGCTTCGACATAGGCATTCCCGGACAGCAAAAGCTGGCCGTACAATGCCTCCAGCAACTCGGCCCGCCCCTGCCCCGGATTGGGCCGCGCCAGCAGCTCCAAAAGCGGATGGCGCTCATAGCGCGCCTCGGCATCTTGTAGTACCAAGGGCAGCGCGGCGGCGGCCTCGGCAATCAGGCGTACGGCGCGAAAGCCCACGGGGTTTCCGATGAACCCCGCACGAACCAGCGACACGCCATCACGCATCTGACCCACAGTACCCACGCCTTCGGGCAAGCGCGCCCCAAGACGCCCGGCCATTAACGGGCCAACCGCGCTGGCCTTTGCCTCTTCCGCCCGGCTGGCTGCCGTTTCGGGCGCACGCCCCTTGCGCAGGAATTCGAACATATCCGCTTCTCCAAAACCTGCCCCCTTCATCCTTGCAAAAATATCCTCGGGGGGCGCGGGGGGCAGACAGCCCCCCGCCTGCATGGATCAAACCCTAGCGAAAGGGTATGAACACGGCGCTAGCCCAGCGTACGCAGCTTTGGGCGCGACCACCGCGCGGCGGGGGCAAGCATCAATTCATGCAAAGCCCAGACCAGCGCATCCACCCGGTCGGGGCTGCCTTGGCCTTTGAACCCTTGCGCTGTCATCAGCCCCATCTGGTCCTCTAATTCGCGCAACCCGCCCGCATGAAACACCCGGCCTTGCTCATACAAAGCCGCGACAGGTTCCGCCCGCACCGCCTTGCCGCGCGCGGCATGAACCGCGCGGTAGGGCACCAGCGGGTCCACCTGCCGCAGCACTTCGCCCACAAGGTTGCCGCCCTGATTGACCTCTGCCACGATCCGGTCAGCCCCATGGCGGCGCGCGGCGTCGATCGCCGCCTTGGCCCAGGCGGTGGGCGACGAAGCCCGCAAGGACGCATCCTCCAGCACATAGGCGCGCCAATCAGCGGGCGGCCCCTCGGCCAGAACGCCCGCCACCACAATCCCGCACAGGTCCGACCGCGCGCCAGAGGACACCGCCGGGTCCACCGCCACCACCACGCGCGATAACCCCGGCACATCGCGCACCCGCGAAGCCGCAAGCAATTCCAACGGCCAAAGCGTCCCCTCGGCATCCGCCAGCAAGGCGCCATCCAGTTCCTGCCGCTCCAGATGCGTGCCCGCATAGCGCGCGCGGATTTCCTCCAGAAAGGACGGCGCCAGCCATGCCCGGTTCGCTTCGGTCGCCGCATGGGTCATCACGGTCGAGGGCGCGGCCAGCAAGGCTTTAAGCGTGTCCTGATTGCGCGGCGTGGTCGTCACCAACTGGCGCGGATGCGCCCCCAGCCGCAACGCGAATTGCAGCATGTCCCAAGTGTCCTCGGAGCGCGGCCATTTCGCCAGCTCGTCGCACCACGCGGCATCGAATTGCGGGCCGCGTAGTGCTTCGGGGTCCGATGCGCTGAAGCATTGCGCAACCGCGCCATTGGGCCAGACCAACCGCCGCCGCGTCGCTTCCCAGTGCGGCAGGCGGTCGGGGGGCGAGCAGGCCAGAATGCCGCTATCGCCGAACACCATCACCTCGCGTGCTTGGTCATAGGTTTCGGCCACCAGCGCCACACGGCGCGCGGCCCCGGCATCCAACGGCCCCGCCCCTTCCACCATAGCGCGCACCCATTCGGCACCCGCCCGCGTCTTGCCCGCGCCGCGTCCGCCAAGGCACACCCATGTGCGCCAGTCGCCCTCGGGCGGCAGTTGGTGCGGGGCCGCCCAGAAGGAAAACAGCCATGGCAGGCTGGCGAGCGCGTTCTCACTCAGCCCCGCCAGAAAGCTCTGCTGCACCGCTTGCGGCGCGCAGGCGATCCAGTCGGCGGGCGATCTCGTCTCGGGCGGCGTCGAGGTCGAGGGCGGCCCCTCCGACCGCGCCAGCCCCCTTGAGCTTTTGAATATTGGCACGTTCATGGTAAGCAATCTCCAGGGCTTTGCGCAGAGAGCGGAACTCTTCGGCAAGCTCCTTTCCGGTCTGCGGCGTGATCTCGTCATAACCCTCCAGCAAGCGCGTCAGCCGCGCGATACTGAGGGCCAGCAACTGCTCGGAATAAGACACCATGTTTTCCGGCGTCGGCCCTTCCGGGGGCGTGTGGGCTGTGCTCATTCGGTTGCCTGTCCGTTTGGTCCCCCTTGGCGCGTCATGGGCGCGAGGGGCAGGATAGGCAGGCTGGGTGAAGACCGGGTTCGGCCAGCGCACGGCGGGGTTGTGGGTGGCCCCTGTTTGGGGGATGCTGACGCGATTGGATCAGGGGATTTGACGGATGGATGCGGCGGAGAAGGCATATGAGGCGGCGCGGGCCGAGATCGCGCGGGTGAAGGAAAAGGGTGGGGATAAGCTTTATTTCGACAGCGAAAAATACCGCGCCTTGAATAGGCTACCACCTGAAATCGCAGATTTTAAAAATCTCGTTGGCCTGTATTTCCATCAAAATAAGTTGACCCAAATAGACCCAATTTCTTCTCTAAGATTGTTAACTGCACTCTACCTTGATGGAACCCTTGTTTCTGACCTAACGCCACTTGAATTTATTTCTTCCCTTAAAGAGATTCGCCTTGATGGAACGAGAGTCACTAGCATCGATCCCATTGGAAGACTTAGGAATTTGAGAAGGATATCATTATTCGGAACTGCGATAAGTGACATAAATCCGCTTTCAAAACTTAAAAGAGTGCAGAGTATTGATCTCTGCCGCACAAAAGTTAAAGATCTATCTGCATTGTCAGATTGTATTAACTTGCGTAGCCTCAGAGTTACAAAATCACAGGTTACCGATTTAAGGCAGATCGAGAAGTTGACGAACCTAAGCAGATTTAACGGACGCGGCCTGAGCTTTGACGACACACCAGCCACAAAGAATGATAAAACTCTTGCAGTGCTATCAAAGATTGAGAATGATTCTGAACGCACCCGGAAAACCCTCGCCTACCTGCGCAGCCTGCCGCCTTGGCCGGAACCCTACACCCCCGCCGCCACCCCGGATGGCTCCACGCCCAAGCCGATTGGGGGTGATGCACTTGTCAAAAAAGCCGAAGCACTCAGCGAAAAGACACCACTTGCCGAAGAACTGGTGCAAGACCCGGACACGGGCGTTTTCTCGGTGCGCCACAAGGCCATAGAAAAACCCGATCTGCTCAGCGCGACCTTGGGCCAAGTGGCCGACGCGATAGAGGACGTGCTGCACGATCCCTCGAACGGGCTACACGACGGATCACTTGAAATCCGCAAACTGCGCCGCACGCTGGACCGCTACGCGAATGACCCGCAGCGGGTGGAGATGGATTTCACCACTATTCACCAAAGCATGACACGGCAGGTCGCAATCGGGGATTTACCCCCGTCCGAAGCGATCTTGGGTTTGATGAGCACCCTGCAAGACGCAGCGCAAGGCATCCGCGCGACTGACCCGGCAGTCGCGGCAAACCGCAGGATATTGCAGGAACAAAAGCTGCGGGAAATGCCCGCCGAGGCATTGGATACGCTGCGCGATGCGAAGCCTATTCTGGAGGCGATGACCGAGGGCGATCTTAACGCGCAAATGCGCGAGGATTTGGAATTCCTGACGGAAGAAATGCGGGCAGGCCCGCCATCTTTACCCGGTGTAACCCGTGACGAGGCCATCTTGGGCGGTCGGGACGAGGCTGTGCGCGTGTTCGGGCGGTCAGCCAGAATGTTTATTGCGATCAAGAAATCTCCAAGCCTCATTCATAGGCTGCATGACAGCGCCGCCTTCAAGGCGGGGGTTGTGGCAAAGGCATTGACGGACCTCATCAAATGGGGGCTGTCTTTCTTCTAATGTCGCGCCCCAGCGCGACAACCCGCGACCGCCCGCCCCCCAGGCGGGCGCGGGTTCCACGCACCCACCTCGGGCGGTCGCGGATTGTCTGCGCCTTACCCAAGCCGGATTACGCCACAAACCACCTCTTGCACCCCTGCCCGCATCGCCTATCCTCTGCCCCAACAGGGAGGCATCACCATGCAGGCATTCGGGAAATCTCAGGGCGGCACGCGGCGCGAGGATAGGCGCTTTCTGACCGGGCAAGGCCGTTACCTTGCCGATATCGCCCCCGCGAACGCCCTGCACGCCGTGTTCCTGCGCGCGCCCGTGGCCCATGCCCGGATCACCGTGCTGGAGGTCGACGACGCCCGCGCCCTGCCCGGCATTCGCGCCATCCTCACCGGCGCGGACCTGATCGCCATGGGTATCACCGCGTCGGTCTATGCCATAACCCTGCCGGACACACGCGGCGGCAAGGGCGCAGCCCCGCACCGACCGATCCTTGCGCATGATGTCATGCGCCATGTGGGTGAGCCGGTGGCGCTGGTCGTGGCCGACACGCGCGCGGCGGCGCTGAATGCGCTGGACGCGATCACGCTGGACTATGACGACCTGCCCGTGTCACTGGCCCTGTCGCCCGGCGGGCCGGAGCTTCACCCGGAAGCGCCCGGCAACCTCGCCCTTGACTGGCGCTTGGGCGACCAGAGCGCGACCGAGGCGGCCTTTGCCAAAGCCGCCCATGTCACCACCCTGAGCGTGCGCCAGAACCGTGTGACGGCGGCTAGCCTGGAGCCGCGCGCGGCCATGGCCGAGTGGGACGGCACCCGCCTGCATATGGCGTTCAACGGCCAAGGCGTCTGGCGGTTGAAATCGGAACTGGCCAAGGCGCTGTCGCTCGACCCCGAAAACGTGCATGTCACCACCCCCGATGTGGGCGGCGGGTTCGGCATGAAGGTCATGGTCTATCCTGAGCATTACGCGCTGGCGGCTGCGGCGCGCGCGATTGACGCGCCTATCCTGTGGGTAGCCGACAGGGCTGAATCCATCGCGTCTGACAATGGCGCGCGCGATCTGACCAGCACAGCGGAACTGGCCTTTGACGCGGACCACAAGATCATCGGCTACCGCGTGCGCTCCACCACCAACCTTGGGGCGTATAACTCGCAATTCGGGCAGAACATCCAGACGGTGCTGTTTTCCAAGGTGCTGACGGGGGTCTATGACATTCCCGTGGCCGATCTGCATGTGCAGGCGGTCTATACCAACACCACGCCAGTCGATGCCTATCGCGGCGCGGGGCGGCCCGAAGCGGTCACGCTGCTGGAACGCACGCTGGACATGGCGGCGCGGGAACTGGGCGTGTCGCCGTTCGAGCTGCGCGCGCGCAACATGATCGCGCCGGACAAGCTGCCCTACAAAACCCCCATGGGCGAAACCATCGACGTGGGTGAATTCGCGCGCCTGCTGCACCGCGCGGCAGAACTGGGGGATGCGGCAGGCTTTGCCGCGCGCCGCGCCGCCAGCGCCGAAAAAGGCCTGCTGCGCGGCATGGGGCTGGCCTATTATGTCGAGGCAATCCTGGGCGACACCTCGGAAAACGCCGCTTTAGAGTTTACCGCGGATGGCGGCGTGCGGCTTTTCGTGGGCACGCAATCGAACGGGCAAGGGCATGAAACCGTTTATGCGCGGTATCTGGCCGAATTGACCGGGATCGAGGAGGACCGCATCGAGATCGTCCAAGGCGACAGCGACCGTATCGCTCAAGGCGGCGGCACGGGTGGGTCTCGGTCGGTAACGGTGCAATCGACGGCGACCTACCAGATGACCCGCCAGATGGTCGCTGGTTTTGCCGAGTTCCTGACGCGGCACACCGGCGCGGGGCCGTTCGCCTTTGAGAGCGGCATTTTCGCCGCCCCCGGCACCAACCAGCGGTATACTTTGGTCGAGGCCGCAAAGCTGGCGCGCGAGGCTGGCGAAAAAGCTCTCTTGCGCCATGACGCCCGTATCACGCTTGATGACCGCTGCTACCCGAACGGCGCGCATCTGTGCGAGATCGAGATTGACCCGGAAACCGGCGCGCTGCGGCTGGACCGCTACCTGGCGGTGGATGATTTCGGCAACCTCATGCACCCCATGCTGGCGGAGGGGCAGGTGCATGGCGGCATCGCCCAAGGCTTTGGGCAAGCGGTGATGGAAAACCTTGCTCTGGACGCGGAGGGCCAGATCCTGTCGGGCAGCTTCATGGATTACGCCTTGCCGCGCGCCACTGACCTGCCAATGATCGGCTTCGAAAGCGTGCCGGTGCCGTCCAAGAACAACCCTTTGGGCATGAAAGGCTGCGGCGAGGCCGGGACCGTGGGCGCTTTGGCGGCTTTGTCGAACGCGGCTCTGGATGCCCTTTGGCCGCGTGGCGTGCGGCATGTGGACATGCCGCTGACGCCCGTGCGGGTTTGGGAATGGTTGCAGGAGGTGGAGGGGTAAGACTGGTATTCTGAGCCTTATTGGTGGCTTTCGCTTATGGTCAGGCACCACTCGACAGAGCGGCAGCGCCACCGCGTCGGGCCGCGATGGCGCTGGCGCGGCGGGCTTTGCCCTTGTTCCGCGCTGAAGGAACAGAGAAGAGGATAAGAACTGAAACCAGATCTTCCCATCACCCCATCACCAGCTTCACCGCGATCCCCCACATCACCAGTGCAATCAACCCGTCCAGAACCCGCCATGCCTTGGCGCTTGCGAACAAGGGCCGCAGCAGGCTTGCGCCGTAGCCCAAGCTGAAGAAAAACACGAACGATCCCGTTACCGCCCCGGCCCCGAAGCTGAATTCGTCCCCCGGAAAGCGGGTCGAGATGGTGCCCAGCAGCACCACCGTATCCAGGTAAACATGCGGGTTCAGCCATGTCAGCGCAAGGCAGGTGGCCAGCACCCGGCCCAAGGGCGCGGGCGGCGCTTGCCCGGCCACGACCAGCGCCTCTGTCGAGCGAAACGCGCTGCGCGCCGCGCGCCAGCCATACCAGCCCAAGAACGCCGCACCCGCAAAGCGCATCACCGGGTCCAGCCATGGCAGAACCGTTGCGATCCGCGCAAAGCTGGTCACGCCCAGCACGATCAGCAGCGCGTCCGACACGGCACAGGCCAGCACCACGGCCAGCACATGCTCGCCCCGCAAGCCTTGGCGCAAGACAAATGCGTTTTGCGCCCCGATGGCAAGGATCAGACCCAGCCCGACGCCCAAGCCCGTCAGAAAGACCGAAGGCGCGATCATCCGCGCGCTTCCAGAGTGTAATACATTGACATTAAACCTCTTTGCGTCAGCTTGGGCTAAAGCAAAGCCCCGCAAAGCGAAAGCGCAAATATGACATTCGACAGCGTCGCCGTTCTGGACTGGTCCTCTGCCAGCACGCCCAAGCGCGGCCGCGATTCGATCTGGCTGGGAGTCGCCGGATCGGCTGGCGTCCGGGCAGATAACCTGCCCACGCGCGCGCTGGCCGAAGCGCATCTGGCAGGGGTGTTTCAAGACACGCTTGCGCGCGGGGAGCGGCTGCTTCTGGCCTGTGATCTGTCCTTCGGGTTTCCGCGCGGCTTCGCCCCGGTCATCACCGGGCAGGCCGATGCGCTTGCGGTCTGGGACTGGCTGGCGCACCACATCCGCGATGACGCGGCCAACCGCCATAACCTGCGCGAGGTGGCGGCCATGGCCAACGGATATTTCGCGGGCGATGGCCCGTTCTGGGGCAATGGCGCGCGGGCAGATGTTCCGGGGCTGTCCCGGCGCAAACCGGCCCTGCCCGAAGGGCTGGCAGAGTTTCGGCTGACCGAAGCCGTTGCCCGCGCACAAGGACTTAACCCAAAATCAAGCTGGCAATTGGCGGGCGCGGGCGCGGTTGGCGCGCAGAACCTTGTCGGCTTGCCAATATTGGCACGGCTGCGCGCGCAAGTCTTGGGCGCGGTTGCGGTTTGGCCGTTCCAGCCGCCGGACACCCCCATTGTGCTGGTTGAAACCTATACCGCGCTGGTCGATGGACCAGTGCGCGCGGCGGACCCCGAAACGGTGCGCGATGCCGCCCAAGTCGCGCTTCTGGCGCAAGCGTTGCACAGAATGGACCGGGCGGGCGGGCTAAAGGCGCTGTTCGCCCCACCGTCCCCCGAGGCATTGCCAGAAGAAGGCTGGATTTTTGGGCTGGGCCACAGCGCGGCCTTGGCAGAGTTTCTAACCGCTCGTCACGACCCCGCCACGCGCTCGAACCAGTCGCGTATCTCCTGACGGGCGTAGTCATCCATCAAGACCGTGCTGCCCGGCGGCATGGCATGCGCAACACCCGATTGCAGGTAGATCGCCTGCGCCGCGCGCGCGACCTGTGCTTCGGTTTCAAGCTTCACGGCTTTCGGTGCCCAATAGAGGCCGGGCCAGAGCGGTTCCTCGGCGTGGCACATGGAGCAATGGCCCTGCACGGTCCAATACACGTCCTCGAAGCCCGGATCGTTCATGAAGCGCGCGGAAGTGGGCGACAGGCTGGCCACCTCGTCCTCCGCGTCCTTGGGCTGGCCCATCACCGACAGGATCACGACCCCAACGAACAGCACAGCAGTTGCGGCCCATGTCCACCATTTATACCCCTTCCCCATATGCATGGAGTTGAAGAAATGCCGGATCGTGACCCCCATCAGGAACACCAGCCCCGCGATCAGCCAGTTATAGTCAGACGCAAAGGCCAGCGGGTAGTGATTGGACAACATCAGGAACAGCACCGGCAGCGTCAGGTAGTTGTTATGGGTCGAGCGTTGCTTGGCGATCTTGCCGTATTTGGCGTCTGGTGTGCGCCCTGCTTTCAGGTCAGCGACAACGATCTTCTGGTTCGGAATGATAATGAAAAACACGTTACCCGACATGATCGTGGCGGTGAACGCGCCCAGATGCAGCAGCGCCGCGCGGCCCGTAAAAACCTGCGTGTAGCCCCATGCCATGATGACCAGCAGAACGAACAGGAATACCATTAGCCGGGTGTTGTCCTCGCCAAAGCGCGATTTGCACAGTTGGTCATAGATCACCCAGCCAAGGCCGAGTGAGGCCACGGAAATGCCCACCGCCTGCCAGACCTGCAACTCCATCTTTTCCAGATCGATCAGGTAGAATTCCGCGCCGACATAATAGACCAGCACCAGCAGCACGAAACCCGACATCCATGTCCAGTAGCTTTGCCATTTGTGCCAGATCAGGTGGTCGGGCATCTTGTCGGGCGCGACCAGATATTTCTGGATGTGGTAGAACCCACCGCCATGGACCTGCCATTCCTCGCCATGCGCGCCCGGCGCAAGGCTGGGGGATTTTCGCAAACCCAGATCCAGCGCGATGAAATAGAAGCTGGAGCCGATCCACGCGATCGCGGTGATGACATGCAGCCAGCGCACGGCAAACTCGGCCCATGCGCCGATGACGGCAAGCTCGAACATGATTGGCCCTTTCGTTTTGGTGTTTCACGCAGGCTATACCGGCGCGGCGCTTTCTGTTAATTCCATAAAACACCCATCACTTTCAAATGCAGCCTGAAAATAAACATGGCCTACCTTAGCAACCTGCGCATGTTCGTGCGTGTCTATGAATTGGGCAGCATGTCGGCGGCGGCGCGTGACCAGCGCACGTCGCCTGCCGTGGCCTCGTCGCGCGTTGCTGAACTGGAAAAGCACCTGGGCGTGCGGCTGTTCAACCGCACCACGCGGTCGCTGCAACCTACGTCGAACGGGCGGCTGTTCTATGACGGTGCGCAGCGCGTGCTGGATGCCGTGGCAGAGGCGGAAGCGGCATTGACCAATGCCAGCGCCCAACCGCGCGGCACCTTGTTCGTGGCCGCCCCCTTGGGCCTTGGGCGCAGGTTGATCGCACCGCATGTGCCCGCCTTCAAGGACGCACACCCCCAGATCGACCTGCGCCTGCGCCTGTCCGACCGCAAGGTGGATGTGACCGCCGAAGGGCTGGACCTGGCCTTTCACCTTGGCACGCTGGAAGATTCGGGGCTGAAAATGCGCGTTCTGGCGGAATGCCCGCGCGTTTTATGTGCCGCGCCTGCCTATATCGCGCGCCGTGGCCTACCGCGCGACGGGGCCGCATTGGTGGCCGAGGCGCATGACTGCCTGACCCTGCGCTTTCCGGGGGCGACCGAATTTCAATGGGCGCTGCAAATGCCAGAGGGGCCGAAGCGCTATAAAATATCCGGACCATTCGAATCGGATGACGGGGACGTGCTGACCGGCTGGGCACTGGACGGGCGCGGGATTATCCTCAAGCCGCTCTTCGAGGTCGCGGACCATCTGGCCAATGGGGCTTTGGTGCCGGTCGCAACTGATACGCCGCCCTTGCCCGTGACCTTGGCGGTGCTGACGCCGCACAGGCGGTTGCGCGACCCAAAGGTCATGCTGTTCGTCGATTTCATCGCGGCGCATATGCGCGCGGCCATCGCGGGCGATTAACTGGCATCGACAGCCGCGCGCCGGGCCAGCACCGCGACAAGGTCGGTGCGCGACACCACGCCGACGACCCGGCCCGCCTCGATGACCGGCACGGCATGCACCTCGCCATCCGCCATCATTGGCAATAGTGCGGCAAGTGGCGTGTCCGGGGAAAGGCCATCCGCCCCACCGCGCATGATGTCGCGGGCCGTTTCGGACGGTGTAAGCCCCTGCCCCAACAACCGCGACATGGCCGCGCCAAACCTGCCCTTGAGCACACGCGCGTCACGGGCAGCGCGCGCAATAAGGTCGATCTGGTGAATGACACCTGCATAGCCGCCGCCATCTTCGACGACGGGCAACGTGGTGAACCGATGCCGCTGAAACAGGTCGGCCACCTTGCCCAAGGGCGCGTCGGGCGCAACCGTCACCGGGTCGGGTGACATGATATCACGCGCGGTCAGCGGGCCGGCAAACTGCGCCGCCGCTTGCATCTGCGCCGCCCCGATCAGCCGTGCAAGGTCCGCCGCGCCAAGGTTCGAGGATTGCCGGTAGCGTTCCAGCAATGCCGTCAACTGCTCTTCCGTCAGGCCAAGCCGCACGCTTGCGCTGCGAACACCGCCGCGTTGCCTGTCGGACGCCTCATATTGGCGGAACGGATATATCCGCCCGGTCAGGCGCGCATAGATCATGGCCATGACGACAAGCGACACCGCACCCAGCCCGATCGGCGTCAGCACGAACCAAAAGCCGAGCGGGAATATCTCTTCCGGGTGCAAGGCGGCCGCCATCGCAACCCCGCCTGCCGGCGGGTGCAGCGCCCGCAAAAGCGCCATGGCAAAAACCGTCATCGCCACCGCCCAGGCCACACGAATGGACGCATCGGCAACAAGGTAGCACATCACCACACCGATCAGTGCCCCCAGCGTGTTGCCCATGATAACCGACCACGGCTGCGCCAGCGGGCTGTTGGGAATGGCAAAAAGCATCACCGCCGAGGCCCCGAAAGGCGCAACCAGATACAGCCCGAATTCCGTGTCGATCTCTGGCGACAGCAGGAAAAGCGCGATCAGCCCAATCGCCAGCAGCGCACCCAGGCTTGCGCGCAGGGCTTCGGTTGTGGTGGCACGCGCCATGGCGGGGCCAAGAGATCTCCACATGTCAGCTTGCCTTCAGTCGTCCAATGTGTTGGCGGGGTTGTCGCATCGCTCAGTCCTTCAGCTCCGCCACCTTGCGCCAATGGGCCATCCGGGCCGAAAACACGCGGTCGAAGTCGTGATCGACAGCAAAGGCGCGGGCTTTGGCGCTGGCCGTCACCAACGCCTCTCGGTCATGGTGCCATCCGGCGACAACATCGGCCAGCGCCGAAATATTGCCAAGCGGGGCCAGCCCGCCGCCGCCGCTGCGGGTCTGGACACCGCGCCACATGGCGTTATCGAAGCCGGCCACGGCCAGCCCGCAGCCCATCGCCTCCAGATACGTGCAGGAGGGATCAGACTGACGGTGGCAGGACAGGAATATATCGGCCCCCGTCCGATTAACTGGCACCAATTCGCGCACAAAATCAACCGGGTCATGCAGGCGCACGCGGCCTTCGAACCGGTCAAGCCCGGCGCGGATCTCGGCGCCCGAACTGCCGGTGCCGTAAATATCCAGCGTCACATCAACGCCGCGCTCGGCCAGCGTGTCCATGACCGGCAACAGGTCTTGCGCCCCCTTCATAGGCTCCAAGCGCCCGGAATGGATCAGCCGCAAGGGCGCACCAGTGCGCAAACGGTCTGCGCGGGCGGCCATCTCCGCATCTGTGGCCATCATCGACGCGCTTAACCGGTTGTCCAGATACAGATGCGCATCACGCACCAGCCCGCTATAGGCCTCATAGGCCGGGTAGCCATTGAATTGAACCGCATCAGCCGCGCGCAACGCCGCGCGCCGGCGGCGTTCCTGGTTCAACGTCCAAAGCGCGGACCGCGCGCGGCGCAACGGCTTGACCTTGCGGTCCATCCAAAGAATGCGCAGCCGCGTGCCAAGGGTGTATTCCAGACCAAAGACAAGTTTGGCCCCCGATCCGCGCATCGCTGCCGGGAAATCGAGCGCCTCATGGTCATCCGCCGCCGCCGCCAACAGTGCCACGTCGCGCCCCAGATGCGGCAAGATCGACGCACCGCGCGGAATGACAGCCAGGTCAAAGCCCAGCGATCCGGGTGGGCAGTGAACCCCGAAGGGCAAGGGCAAATTCGTATCGCGCAGCACAACCGATACCGGCCCAGGCCATTCGGCCACATGCCGTTCCATGCCCTGCACGAATTTCGCATCCAGCCACAGCCCATCCTCCCGCTGTTGCGCCGGTGCCGTCGAATAAATGACGAGACGATCTGCCATGCCTGTTCCTGCCTTGCCGCCAAGCTATGCGCGTGGCGCTCACAAGGGTCAAGCGTCTTGGCGCGCGTGGCCTCAACTGCCGCGATAGGTGGAAAACCCGAAAGGCGATAGCAAAAGCGGCACATGGTAATGGCTGTCAGGGTCGCTGATCCCGAAGCGGATCGGCACCTCGTCCAGGAACAGCGGGGCGTCACCTGCCTGCCCGGTCGCGCGCAGATAATCCCCGGCGGCGAAAACAAGTTCATACCGGCCCGTGGCGAACTGTCCCTTTGGCAGAATCGGGCTGTCGGTGCGCCCATCCGCGTTGGTGGTCATGCGCGCCAATTCCGCGCGTTCGGCACCGTCCAGCCGATACAGCACAATCTCCAGCCCGGCGGCGGGCAGCCCGCGCGCGGTATCTAGAACATGGGTGGTCAGAAATCCGGCCATTGTGCCCTCCTGCTGTGTGCTTTGCATGCATCTAGCCGCAAGCATGCGGCGAATACCAGCCCGAGGGCTTGCACCCGGCGCGCAGGTCTTTCAAGAAATTCCAGAAAACAGAAATGATTATTCTGTATTAACACATAATCACGACAGAACCCGGAGGCCAATGTGCAACGCTACCCTCGCAACATGACCGGCTATGGCGCAACGCCCCCCAAGGCCAATTGGCCAGGCGGAGCAAAACTCGCCATTTCGCTGGTGCTGAACTACGAAGAAGGCGGCGAGAATTGCATTCTTCATGGTGATGCCGCTTCTGAGGCGTTCCTGTCCGACATTCCTGGCGCCGCTCCGTGGCCGGGTCAGCGCCATTGGAACATGGAATCGATTTACGACTATGGCGCGCGCGCCGGGTTCTGGCGGTTGCACCGTCTGTTTACGGGCCGCGACCTGCCCGTGACCATCTTCGGCGTGGCCAGCGCCCTGGCGCGCAGCCCCGAACAGCTCGCCGCCATGCAAAGCGCAGGGTGGGAGATTGCCAGCCATGGGCTGAAATGGGTCGAACACCGCGATATGCCAGAGGATGAGGAGCGCGCTGCGATTGCCGAAGCGATCCGCCTGCACACGGACGTGACAGGCGAAGCGCCGCGCGGTTGGTATACCGGGCGCTGTTCGGCCAACACCGTGCGGTTGGTGGCGGAAACCGGCGGTTTCGACTGGATATCAGATACTTACGACGACGACCTGCCGCATTGGATGGAATTCGGTGACCACGATCAACTCATCCTGCCCTATACGCTCGAAGCCAATGATATGCGTTTTGCCACCGCGCCGGGCTGGGTCACAGGCCGCGATTTCGAGGATTACCTGACAGACGCCTTCGACACGCTTTATGCCGAAGGGCAGGCAGGCGCTCCCAAGATGTTGTCCATCGGGCTGCATTGCCGCCTTGTCGGGCGTCCGGGCAAGATCGCGGGGCTGATGCGGTTTCTGGATCATGCCATGGCGCATGACGGCGTGTGGTTCGCCACACGGGGCCAGATTGCCGACCATTGGGCCGCGCATCATCCGCACAAGCGCCGCACGCGCCCCAGCCAGATGGACCGCGACACATTCGTCGCCAAGTTCGGCGGCATCTATGAACACTCCCCTTGGGTGGCCGAAGCCGCCCATGCGCTGGAACTTGGCCCCGCGCATGACAGCGCGGCAGGGCTGGCCCATGCCATGGCGCGCGCCTTTCGCACGGGGAGCGCAGAGGCCCGGATGCAGGTCTTGCGTGCGCACCCGGACCTTGCGGGCAAACTGGCCGCCGCCAAGCGTCTGACGCCCGAATCCACCGCCGAGCAATCGAGCGCGGGCCTCGATGCGCTGACCGATGCAGAGCGCGCGAGCTTCCAGCGCCTGAACACCGACTATGTTGCCAAACACGGATTCCCCTTCATCATCGCCGTGCGCGACAACACCAAAGACAGCATACTGGCCGCGTTCCACACCCGCATTGCCAATGACACCGCAACCGAATTCGCCACCGCCTGCGCACAAGTGGAGCGGATCGGCGCGCTGCGGCTGACGGAACTCCTGCCATGATGGCTTCATCTTGCCAAAAATACACACGACACGACGGCAAGGGCCGGGCATGACGCAGGTGTTGCACACCCACCCCCTGACGGTGCAAGCTTTCGCGCCTTTTGGCGATGTGCTGGACGCCACCGGCGCGCCTGACAAACTTATCAATCAGGGCCTCTGCGGGCGGTTCCACGACCGCGCGGCGCTCGATTTTGGGCCAGATGGCCGCGCCGGGATATCCATTTTCAATGCCCAACCGCGCGCCCTGCCCTACATGCTCGATCTGGTCGAACGACACCCCGATGGCTCTCAGGCGTTCATCCCCATGCACCAAAACCCGTTCCTTGTCATCGTCGCACCCGACCATGACGGCACCCCCGGCACACCCTGCGCCTTCGTGACCAATGGCGCGCAGGCGATCAATTTTCACCGCAACATCTGGCACGGGGTTCTGACACCCCTCGCCGCGCCGGGGCTGTTCGCGGTCATCGACCGCATCGGCCCCACCCCGAACCTGGAGGAGCACTGGCTCACCACCCCCTGGGAGGTGCGCACCGCCTGAACATAACACGACCCGATGCGACAAACCCGCCTTGGCGGGCTGGTCCCGCATGTCTTTGGAGGAGGACAGACAATGACAGACAATTCTCTTGGCACGCCCGCGCAATTGCGCGACGTGGATTATATGCCGCCCATTTACAAAGCCATCCCGCTGGGCGTGCAGCATGTGCTGGCAATGTTCGTGTCGAACGTGACCCCCGCGATAATCGTGGCGGGGGCTGCCGGCTTCGGCTTTGGTTCGAACTCGCCCGATTTCCCGAACCTGATCTACATGTTGCAAATGTCGATGTTCTTTGCGGGCGTGGCGACCCTGATGCAGACCATCACCTTCGGCCCCATCGGCGCGCGCATGCCCATCGTGCAGGGCACGTCATTCGCCTTCATTCCCATTATGATCCCGCTCGTCGCCGGCAAAGGCGTGGATGCGATGGCGGCTGTCATGGGCGGCATTCTTGTGGGCGGCCTGTTTCACGCAGCCCTCGGCACCGTGATCGGGCGCATCCGCTTCGCGCTGCCGCCGCTGGTGACGGGTCTTGTCGTGACCATGATCGGCCTCGCCTTGGTGCGCGTGGGTGTGCAATATGCCGCCGGTGGCGTGCCTGCCATGGGGACCGACGCTTTCGGCAACCTGCAAAGCTGGTCGGTGGCGCTGGTCGTGATCTTCGTCACCTTGGGCCTGAAATTCTTCACCCGTGGGATGCTCGCCATTTCCGCCGTGCTGCTGGGTCTGTTGGCGGGTTACACGGTGGCGTTCGCGCTGGGCATGGTCAGCTTCGCCAATGTGGGCCGCGCAAGCGCCTTCGCGCTGCCCAACCCGCTGCATTTCGGGCTGGAATTCACCGCCGCCGCCATCATCGGGTTTTGCGCCATGGCGTTTGTGTCTGCGGTCGAAACCGTGGGCGACGTGTCGGGCATTGCCAAGGGCGGCGCCGGGCGCGAAGCGACCGACCGCGAAATCTCTGGCGCGACCTATGCCGATGGTCTGGGCACGGCCGTGTCGGGCCTGTTCGGCGCGCTGCCCAATACCAGCTTTAGCCAGAATGTCGGCCTGATCGCCATGACCGGCGTCATGTCGCGCCATGTCGTGACCATTGGGGCTGTGCTGCTGATCGTGGCGGGGCTGTTTCCCAAGGTAGGGGCCGTCATCTCGACCGTCCCCATCGAAGTGCTGGGCGGCGGTGTGATCGTGATGTTCGGCATGGTCGTGGCCGCCGGTATTTCCATGCTGTCGGATGTGCATTGGAACCGCCGCAACATGGTGATATTCGCCATCGCGCTGTCGCTGGGGCTGGGGTTGCAACTGGAACCTTCGGCGCTGCAACACCTGCCAGATACGCCGCGCGTGCTGCTGACATCGGGCATCCTGCCTGCGGCCTTCATCGCCATTCTTTTGAACCTGATCCTGCCAAAGGAACTGGCCGGAGAGGCGACCGAAGAAGTGTCCGGCGGGATGCATGGCGCGGGCGCAGGGCTGGACCCGGCGGACCGCACCCGCTAGGCCAATCAGCCGGGTCGCGCTTCATCAAATTTGGCGCGACCCCTTGACGCAAGCGGTCAGAGGTCTCTTATACAAGGCAGCCAATTCATAACGAGAGACGAGGAAAAACATGGCATTCGAACTTCCCAACCTTCCCTATGCGCATGATGCGCTGGCCGATCTGGGCATGAGCGCCGAGACCATGGAATTCCACCATGACATCCACCACAAGGCCTATGTCGATAATGGCAACAAGCTGATCGCCGGCACCGAGTGGGAAGGCAAATCTGTCGAGGACATCATCACCGGCACCTATCAGTCGGGCGCTGTGGCGCAGTCGGGCATTTTCAACAATGCCAGCCAGCACTGGAACCACGTCCAGTTCTGGGAGATGATGGGGCCGGGCACCGGCGGCATGCCGTCCGAGCTGGAAAAGGCTCTGGTCGAAAGCTTCGGTTCTGTCGACAAGTTCAAGGAAGACTTCTCCGCCGCAGGTGCTGGCCAGTTCGGCTCTGGCTGGTGCTGGCTGGTCAAGGACAAGGACGGATCGCTGCGCGTCACCAAGACCGAAAACGGCGTGAACCCGCTCTGCTTTGGTCAGACAGCACTTCTGGGTTGCGACGTGTGGGAGCACAGCTACTACATCGACTTCCGCAACAAGCGCCCGGCTTACCTGTCAAACTTCCTCGAAAAGCTGGTAAACTGGGAAAACGTCGCATCGCGGATGTGATCTGGCCCAGGCTTGAACGTGGAAAGGGCGCTCCGATGGGGCGCCCTTTTTTGTCTTGCGCTTTTTGGCGCGGAACAAGGGCGCAGCCCGCCGCGCCATCGGCGGGCCGTCCCGCGGCCTGCCGAATGGCTGCCACAGTCACGCAGATCGCATGACTTGCGGATTTGGCTGCCATAAAGCGCTGCCAAACATCGGTCGGATCGGCAGTCCCCGGCCCGCCGCTGGCGCTCTGTTGCGCAGTTAACACCAAAACCCTTGCGCCTTATGCAACGCAGCTTTGCACCCCTATGGCTTGTGCTGCGGTGCAGCATGACCCATCTTGGATGCAAGTTAACGCACACCAGATAAGGAGCCTTCACCATGACCGCGCTTCTCAGCACACTTCAGACACGCCTGCAAAAACGCGCCGCCTATGCGCGCACGAAAGCCGAACTCGAAGCCATGCCGCTCAACGTGGCGATTGATCTGGACATCTACAAACCCGACGCCGCCAAGATCGCGGCGCAGGCTGTCTACGGGCGCTGATCCAGCTTTGCAAGCAGCGCCGCCTTGATCGCGGGGGGCACGAATTTCGTGACATCCCCGCCCAGCCGCGCGATTTCCTTGACCAGCTTCGACGCAATCGCCTGATGCCGCGCCTCTGCCATCAGGAACACGGTCTCGACACTGTCATCCATCGCGCGGTTCATACCGACCATCTGGAATTCATATTCGAAATCCGTGACCGCGCGCAGCCCACGAATGATGATCGACGCTCCCACCTCATGGGCACAGTCGATCAGCAGGTTCTCGAACGGATGCGCCACGATCTCGACACCCGTGCGCGCCGACAACACGGCCACTTCCGCCTCTATCATCGCCACACGCTCTTCCAACGTGAATAACGGCCCCTTGTCGCGGTTGATTGCCACGCCAATCACCAGCCGGTCCACAAGCAGCGCCGCGCGCGTGATGATGTCGATATGGCCCAGCGTCAGCGGGTCAAAGGTTCCGGGGTATAATCCGATGCGCATTCTGTCCCTCGCGGTTTTGCGTCACGCAACAATATTGCGCCGCAAAACGCAACCCTTCGCATCAATAGCCTGCGATCATTCCGGTCAGCGCGTCTTTCTCAAGCTGCAATTCTGACAAGCGCGCAGCGACCACATCGCCAATGGAAATCAGCGCGATCATCTTGCCATCCTCCATGACAGGCAAATGGCGAAACCGTTTGGCCGTCATGGTTTGCAGAACAATATCAGCATCGTCATTCGGGGTGCAGCCGAACACATCGCGGGTCATAACCCCATCGACCGTATCTGCCATGCAGGCAGCGCCGCGCCGCCCCAATTCGCGCACGATATCGCGCTCCGACAAAATCCCCTCAACCGCCATGCCATCGGGCGAAATTACCACCGCACCAATGCGCTTGTCCGACAACATTTGCGCGGCCTCTGTCAACGAGCTGCCGGGCGGCAGGGTGACAACCCCGCCACCGACCTTGTTGCGCACGATCTGACTGACAAGCATGAGCGTTCCTCCTTCGCTGGCGGGCCGCAGCCACTGCGACACCGTATCACAGCATCCGTCAGCAGGCCCGCCGCTGTCAAGCCGGACGATCAGACCGCCGCGCGGATCGCCGTTTCGAATTCGGAACACAGCATCCCGATCTCCTCCACCCCGACCGAGACCCGAAAGAACCCTTCCGTGATGCCCAGTGCCGCACGCCCTTCGAACCCCAGCGCCCGGTGCGAGGAACTGGCCGGGTGCGACAATGTCGTGCCGATATCGCCAAGCGTCGGCGCAAAGGCTATATTCGGGGCAGCCTGCGTCAACCGGTTGGCAGCCCCGCGCCCGCCTGCAATCTCGAAGCTCACCATATGGCCACCGCGCGCGCCCAGCAGCGCCACGGCGCGGTTATGGTCGGGGTGGTCGGGCCGCGTGGGGTATAGCACGCGCGTCACCCCCGGAAGGCCCGCGATGTGATTGGCCAGCGCCGCCGCATTCGCCTCTGCCCGGTCATAGCGCAGCTCGAACGAATACAGCCCCCGCTCCGCCAACCAGCAATCAAACGGGCTGGGGGTGAACCCCACTGTCACCGCGAAATCATAGATCGCCTTGCGATGGCCCGCGTCACGTGCGGCGACATAACCCAAGGTCGCGTCCGAATGCCCGGCCAGCATCTTTGTCACCGAATGCACCACCACATCGGCGCCGTGGTCGAACGGCACATATCCACGCGGCGTCGTAAAGGTGTTGTCTACGACAACCAAAACGCCGCGCGCCTTTGCACCGGCGATGATCGCCTCCATATCGGCCACCCGCAGCGTCGGGTTCGACACGACCTCCAGCAGGATCAGCTTTGTCTCGGGCCGGATCGCGGCCAGAAATGCCGTCGCATCGGTCGGATCGGCCAACGAGGTGGCTATTCCCAAACGCGGCAAATCCTCGCGCATCAAGCGCAGGGATCGCCCGTATAGCTGGTCGCCCCCCAACACATGATCGCCCGCGCGGGTCAGCCCCATCAGAACCGCCGCAACCGCCGCCATGCCAGATCCCAGTACAAGCCCATCCCGCGCGCCTTCCAACTGGTCAAGCTTGCGCGCCAATACATCGGCATTGGGGTGGCCTTCGCGCGCATAGGTATAGCCCGATGCGCGGCCCTCATATTGCGCATCCAGCGTGTCAGGATCGGGCGAGGCATAGACCACAGACGGCTGTATCGGCGTGCCCACGGCTCGCGACACAGTTTCAGGCCAGGCCATCCGGCGCACAAGGCTCTCATGTTCACTCATCGTCATCTCCTCGGTTTCATCCTTGCAAAAATATCCTGGGGGAGTCGCGCAGCCGCGCGACGGGGGCAACGCCCCCCGCGCGGTCACGCGCCGCCGCGCGGCCCCCTCGATGGGGGCCAAGCGGCGCCCCCTCTACCGGTCGGGCGACCGCACAAGCCGCGCATGTTCCTGAATCGCGAAACGGTCGGTCATGCCAGACACATAATCCGCCACGATCCGTGCCAGCGCCGTTTCATCGCGCGCGCGCTCGACATCCTTGCGCCACTCTACCGGCAACATCTCCGGCCGCGCCATGAATAGCGGGAACAGGTCTTCCACCATCGTTGTCACCTTGGCGCGCATCTCAACCACGCTCGGCGCACGATACATGCGGGTGAACAGGAACTGCCGGATCACCTTCAACTCGCGAAACAGCCGGTCGGAAAACCGGATGATCGTCAGCCCCAGATCCCGGATATCCTGCGCCGAGTGCAAATCGGCTGGGCCCAGCCTTGTGCCGGCGACCAGCAGCACGTCCTCCACCATCACGCCGAACACCCGGCGCAGGGCCTCGTGGCGGCGGCGCATCACCTCCAGACCGGGGTAAAGCTTATCGACCTCGGCGAAAGCCGGGCCGGTGATGGGCAGGTCCATCAGGTCATCTTCCGTGAACAGGCCAGAGCGCAAACCATCATGCAGATCGTGGTGATTATAGGCAATGTCATCTGCAATCGCCGCAACTTGCGCTTCTGCGCTCGCATAGCCCGACAGTTCCAGATCGAACCCCGCGTTGCATTCGGCCAGCGCATAGGGCAGCGCCGCACCCTTTAGCGGGTGTCCGGCGGCATCTGTTACCGGTCCGTTATGCTTGGCAATACCTTCCAGCGTTTCCCATGTCAGGTTCAGCCCGTCGAAATCGGCATAATGGCGTTCCAGTTTGGTCACGATGCGCAGGGCTTGGGCGTTATGGTCAAAGCCGCCATAGGGCGCCATCAATTCGCATAGCGCATCTTCGCCCGTGTGCCCGAAAGGCGGGTGGCCCAGATCATGCGCCAGCGCAATCGCTTCGGCCAGATCGGTGTTCAGCCCCAAGGCCGCCGCCAAGGTCCGCGCGACCTGCGCCACCTCTATCGAATGGGTCAGCCGCGTGCGGTAGTAATCGCCTTCATGTTCAATGAAGACCTGCGTTTTGTGTTTCAGCCGCCGAAACGCGCTCGAATGGATGATCCGGTCGCGGTCGCGCTGAAACGGTGAGCGAAACGTGCTCATCGCTTCCGGGTGCGCACGCCCGCGCGATTGCTCGGGCTGTGTGGCAAAGGGTTTCAACATGATCTCTCCGTCCGGCTTGCCCCGCGCGGTTTGCGCGCTTATATCAGAGTGGAGTTATCAGGAATACACCACAAAAAGGCGCATCCATGTCCCTCGCCATCCCTCCACGCGTCAGCGACCGGGCCTTTGCCCGCCTGGCCGAGATTGCCGAAGATGCCGGTGAGGTCAAGGCCTTGCGGGTCGCTGTCGATGGTGGCGGCTGTTCCGGGTTCCAGTATGACATTCGCTTTGATGACCCTGCCGAAGATGACCTTGTGCTGGAGCGCGACGGGCATAAAGTGCTTGTCGACCCGGTGTCGCTGCCATTCCTTGAAAATGCTGTCATCGACTTTTCCGAGGATTTGATCGGCGCACGCTTCGTCATCGACAATCCCAATGCCTCTTCCAGTTGCGGTTGCGGCATCAGTTTTTCGATGTAAGACATAATTGCTGCACCTGACGGTAATGTTTCTTGAATTTTCCGGCACCTTCCTCAATCCTGACATAGCAGCAGGGAGATGACATGAAACCGGAAGCCATCACGAACAGTTATAAACGCTGGGCGCCGATCTACGACGCGACCTTTGGCAAAATCACCCATGCTGGCAGACATCACGCCACACAGGTCGCCAACCAGATTGGCGGTGACGTGCTGGAGGTGGGTGTCGGCACCGGGCTTGCCCTGCCATTCTATGCGCCCGGACTCAGCGTAACGGGAATAGATTTTTCCGACGACATGCTGGACCGCGCGCGCGCGAAGGTGGACGAGGAAAACCTGACCCATGTGAAAGATTTGCGCCAGATGGACGCGCGCAATCTGGACTTCCCCGATAACAGTTTCGACACGGTCGTCGCCATGCACCTTATTTCTGTGGTGCCGGACCCCGAACAGGTCATGGCGGAAATGGCCCGTGTCTGCAAACCCGGCGGGCAAATTCTGGTGGTCAATCATTTTGCCCGTGACGAAGGTTGGCTGGCGTGGTTCGAACGTAAATTTGCACCCTTTGCCGATTTCCTTGGCTGGCATTCCAACTTCCCCAAGGATCGCGTTCTGGGGGTCAGCGCGCTGAACCTGGTCGAAGAAAAGCACCTGACCAAACTGGGCCTGTTCACCTACCTGCGCATGCAAAAGGCCGCCTGAGCCGGGATGACCGGGCCATCACGGCCCGGCCAGTCTGTTACTTATAGGCTTTGATCTGGCCCGATTTCAGGCGGTGCATATAGCTGTCAAGCTCGCGTTTCACGATCGGCATCAACAGATACAGGCCAATCACGTTGACCACGCCCATCGCGAACAATGCGGCATCCGAGAAATCCAGCACTGCCCCAAGGCTGGACACGGCCCCGACAAAGACGAAGAAACAGAACATGACCTTGAAGACCAGTTCCTTGGACTTGCCTTCGCCAAACAGGTAGGTCCAGCCCTTCATCCCGTAATACGACCATGTAATCATGGTCGAAAACGCAAACAGGATGACGGCCACCGACAGCGCATAAGGCGCCCAGTCAAAGACCGACCCAAAGGCCGCAGAGGTCAGCGGCACACCCGGCGCAACATTGCCCACAGTGGCCACGCCACCCGCATCATTCAGGATGTAACGACCTGTCTCTGCGTCGATCATCAATTGCTGCGTGATGATAATGACCAGCGCTGTCATGGTGCACACGATGACCGTGTCGATCAGCGGTTCCAGCAAAGAGACAAACCCTTCGGTGATCGGCTCGTTGGTGCGCACCGCTGAATGGGCGATGGCGGCAGACCCGATCCCGGCTTCGTTGGAAAAGGCCGCGCGCCGGAACCCTTGAATGATCGCGCCGACAATGCCGCCCACGATCCCGCTATCGGTAAAGGCCCCGCGAAAGATTTCTCCAACAGCCCACAGGATCATATCGGCATTGGCGATCAGGATCAGCAGGCCAACACCCAGATAGCCAATGCCCATGATTGGCACGACCTTTTCCGTCACCCGTGCGATGGATTTGATGCCGCCGATAATCACCACAAACACGATCCCCGACAGCACAAGCCCTGTCACCCATGCAGGCACGCCCAGCACGCTTTGCACCTGACTGGCGGCCTGATTGGCCTGAAACATGTTGCCGCCGCCCAAGGCGCCCAGCACGCAGAAGATGGAAAACAGCACCGCCATGAACTTGCCAAGCGGCAGGCCGCGCTCGCGAAAGCCCTTTTCCAAGTAATACATAGGCCCGCCCGAAACGGTGCCATCGGCGTATTCATTGCGGTATTTCACGCCCAGCGTGCATTCGGTAAACTTGGTCGCCATGCCCAGAATCCCCGCAAGGATCATCCAGAACGTGGCCCCTGCCCCGCCAATGCTGACCGCAACCGCCACACCGGCAATGTTGCCTAAGCCCACGGTGCCCGACAGGGCCGTTGCCAGCGCCTGAAAATGGCTGACCTCGCCTGCGTCCTTGGGGTTGGAATATTTGCCGCGCACAAGGTCCAGCGCATGGCGAAAGGCGCGAAACTGAATAAAACCGAAATAGAGCGAAAAAACAACTGCGCCGATCACCAGCCAGCCCACGATCCATGGGATACTGGTTCCGGGCAGGTTCGCAAATATCAGCGCGACGAACCAGCCGGTTGCGGCCGAAAACACCCCGTCAATCGTCTCTCCAATACTGGCCTGCGCCGGGGCCGCGGTCAAAAGCGCCAAAATGGCAGCGATACCATAACGTGTCATAAGCGTGCCTCCTGGCATTACGGGACAATCGTGCAAGGCACCGGCGCAACCTGCGCCAGGCTGCCCGCGACAGAGCCAAACAGCCGCGCGGTCAGCCCGGATTGGCCCATCCGTCCGACCACGATCTGGGTGACGTCAAATTCCTTGGCGATATCGCACAAGGTTTCGGCCACATGTCCGTAACGGACCACGCAGTCCGCTGCCAACCCATGCTCTGACAAGGTCTTCTGCATCGGCCCAAGGATCATGGTTTCGGCCCGCGCCACTTCCTGCAAGCGCCGCGCGTGGCGCTCTTCCAGTTCTTCCTTGGTCAGGAAGGAATAGGGCGACCATTCCAGCACATGGGCGAGCACCACCTTTGCATCTGCCGCTTTGGCGCGGTCGATCGTATAACTAAGCGCACGGTGGCTGGCGCTGCTGCCATCCACCGCGATGAGATATATTTCTGTCATAACACTCTCCTGTTGCCTGATCTTTTCAGTCAGTGACAGCGACATAACAAACATATGACACATATTTTTTCGAAAATGCCCCGTCCGAACGGCATTCATGCGAAGAAAATAGACAGTGATGGCGCGATACCGACAAAAGTTACGCGCAGCTATGCCGGCGGCAAATTACCCCACCGCGCCAGATTGTCGCGGCCTTTAACCCAATGCGCGCGGCCAAGGGCTTGCCCCATTGGCAGCGCTTGACTACACCAACCGGGTAGCAGAAAGAGCCAGACACCATGACCGACACGACCGCCGCGCGCGACGCGCGGGCCAAATCGAAAAACCTTTCGGCCCTGCGCGGTCTTTGGCCTTTCATCCTCCCTTACCGCATCTTGCTGATCGTGGCGATTGCGGCACTGGTCTCGACCGCCGCGATTACGCTGGCGCTGCCCTTGGCCGTGCGCCGCGTGGTCGACGGGTTCGAGGCTCGCGAAATGGCCATGCTGAACCAGTATTTCGGCGCAGCTTTGGGGCTGGCGGGGCTTTTGGCGCTTGGCACCGGCCTGCGCTACTACTTCGTCACGCGACTGGGCGAACGCATCGTGGCCGACATTCGCAAGGCGCTGTTCGCGCGCGTCATCAACCGCTCGCCCGCGTTTTACGAACGGATCATGACCGGCGAAGTGCTGTCGCGCCTGACCACCGACACCACGCTCATTCAGTCGGTCATAGGGTCGTCCGTATCGATCGCGCTGCGCAATGCGCTGATGCTGCTGGGCGGGCTGGCGCTGCTGGCGCTGACAAGCGCCAAGCTGACCGGGTTTGTCCTGCTGATGGTGCCGGTCATCATCGTGCCGATCGTGGTCATGGGGCGCAAGCTGCGCAAACTGTCGCGCGAAAATCAGGATTGGATCGCCGCCAGTTCCGGCAACGCGTCCGAAGCGCTCAGCGCGGTGCAGACCGTGCAGGCCAATACCGCCGAAGCCACCAGCCGCGCCGAATTCGACCGCGTCACGGAAGTCAGCTTCGACGTGGCGCGCAAACGCATCTTTACCCGTGCGTTGCTGACCGTGGTGGTCATTTTCCTTGTCTTCGCGGGCATCCTTGGCACGCTTTGGGTCGGCGCGCGCGATGTGTCGGCAGGCATCATGACACCGGGCGAGTTGGCGCAATTCGTGATTTACGCGGTGATCGTCGCCGGGTCCGTGGGCGCGCTGTCGGAAATCTGGTCAGAGCTGCAACGCGCAGCGGGCGCGACCGAACGGCTGGTGGAACTGCTGGTTGCCATCGACACGGTTCTGGACCCTGACGCGCCCCGCGCCCTGCCCCGCCCGGCGCGCGGCGAGGTGCGGTTCGACAACGTGACCTTCACCTATCCCACACGGCCCGATGAGCGCGCGCTGAACGGCGTCACGCTCGATGTGCGACCGGGCGAAACCGTGGCACTTGTCGGCCCCTCCGGTGCGGGTAAAACCACCATCCTGCAACTGCTGATGCGGTTCTACGACCCCGCGCAAGGCGCGGTGATGATCGACGGGATGGACCTGCGCGACATGGCCCGGACCGATTTCCGGCAAGTCATGGCGCTGGTGCCGCAAGACCCGATGATCTTCGCCACGTCGGCTTTGGAAAACATTCGCTACGGGCGGCCCGGTGCCACGGATGCCGAAGTGAAGGCCGCCGCAACCGCCGCCGCAGCGGATGAATTTATCGAAAAACTGCCCAAAGGGTATATGACCGAATTGGGCGAGCGCGGCGTGATGCTGTCGGGCGGGCAACGCCAACGCATCGCCATCGCCCGCGCCATCCTGCGCGATGCGCCAATCCTGCTGCTGGACGAGGCGACCTCGTCGCTGGATGCCGAGTCAGAGGCTTTGGTGCAGCAGGCGGTCGACAAGCTGTCGCAAGGCCGCACGACGCTGGTGATCGCGCACCGGCTGGCAACCGTGAAGCAAGCCGACCGGATCGTGGTATTCGAAGAAGGCCGCATCGTCGCCCAAGGGAAACACGACGAACTGGTGGCCGAGGGCGGGCTATACGCACGCCTTGCGCGGTTGCAGTTCACGGCGGATCGGGCGGCGTGATGGATCACGAGAATTCGGTCACGAGTTAGTACTTGTGACTTGCCAAATCGGCTCGCCAAAGACTACACCCAATCTATGATTGACACTGATCTCGTAGGTATTGGGCTTTATACTGCCTCTGAAGCACAGCGCTTGCTTGGTGTTCCAACCACCAAAATCAAGCGTTGGCTTCATGGCTACGAGCGGAATGGTATATGCTATGAGGCACTCTGGACGCCTCAAGTGGACTTGCAGGATAATCGTGTATATTTAAGCTTCTACGACTTGATGGAAGTTCGCGCTGCCAATCAGTTCATACTTGCCGGAGTATCCCCACAAACAGTGAGGAGAGCGATTGTTCTTGCAAGAGATCTGGTCGACAATGAGCGACCGTTGTCAACAACCAGATTCAGGACTGATGGTCGAACAATTTTCTTAGAGATTGCGCAAGGCGAAGAAGACAAAAAACTTCTCGACTTGTTCAAAAGACAGTACGCGTTTTCAAAGATCATGGAACGCAGTCTTAAAGATGTAGAATTTGAAGGCATTTCGCCCAAGCGATGGTGGGTCCAATCCCAGAATGCTGGTATCGTTATTGATCCAAGCGTTTCTTTTGGGCAGCCAATCGAACACGAGACAGGAATTCCAACTTCTGTTCTCGCGAATGCGGTCACTGCCGAAGGAAGCATTTCAAAAGCGGCAAAAGCTTGGATGGTTGATAAAAAGCATATTCAAAGGGCAGTCAATTTTGAAAATTCATTCCATGGTATGGCGGCTTGAAAGTCTACTTTGATAATTGCACATCCCCAGTTATGGCGAGCACTTTGGGTGGCTATTTGTTGCGAACTCCCCATGAGGTTTACCATGCGCGCGATCTCGGTTTACACAAGAAACCAGACGTTGAGTGGATCGAACATCTTTCTGCAACGGGTGAAGACTGGCTAATCATTTCTGGTGATGGTCGCATAAGAAAAAACCCTGCCGAACGGACAGCATACCGCCGTGCAAAATTGAAAGGAGTATTGCTAGCTCCTGCCTATCAAAAGACCCCAATGGGGAAATGTTGCGGAAATATCGTAGCAAGATGGGACGATGTACTTGATTTCACTTCGAAGATAGCCGCTCCATACTTGGTCGAACTTTCAATCAATCAGTCATCAAAGATCAAGATTCTTCCGCTTTGAACTAGAGATTATAAAATCAAGCTTAACAACGATCTCGTGAATTCTATTCCAAGCTCACTCAAACTTCGCCCGTATCCGCCGCACCATCCCCCAGACCCCCAGCACCACCACGGGCGCCAGCACCGCCATGGCGACGGTTTTCGACACGCCCGCAGGTTCGACCAAGGGCATGACCAGATAGGCCACCAAATTCACCGCATAATAGCTGATGGCGACCACCGACAGCCCCTCGACCGTGTGTTGCAGGCGCAGTTGCAAATCAGCCCGTTTGTCCATGCTGGCGAGCAGTTCCTGGTTCTGGGCCGAGCGTTCCACATCCACCCGTGTGCTTAACAACTGCCCCGCCCGCATGGCGCGTTCGGCCATCTTGGCCAGCCGCGCTTCGGCGGATTTGACGGTCCGCATGGCCGGGTCGAACCGGCGCATCATGAATTCATTCAGGGTCTGGCGGCCATTGAACCGCGCCTCGCGCAGCACCTCGATGCGTTGATGCACCAGCGCCTCATAAGCGCCAGTTGCACCAAACCTAAAAGAGGACTCGACGACCATATTCTCCAACTCGGACGAAATGCGCAGAAGCTGCTCCAACGTTTCCTCGGACCGCGACGCGCCATCATTCATGGCCCGCGTCAGCCGCGTCAGTTCATCATCCAGCGCGCCCATCTGCGGTGACATGCCGCGCGCGCGCAGCAGCCCCAGCATGGAGATGGTCTTGTAGGTCTCTATCTCGCACATGCGCTGCACGATCCGCCCCACGCGCCGCCCGCCGGTGCCCTTTTTCACAAACAGCGCCATGCGGATATGGCCCGCCGCATCAATCCGGAAATCGCTGGCAATCACCCCGACGCCATCCAGAACGCTCGATGCGGCAAGGCTTTCGGGCACGAACCAGTCCAGCATCTTCTCGATCATGTCGTCGGGGTTTTCCGGCATGACTTCGATCCGCATGATGATGGAAGTCAGCCGGTTGCCCGGTGCGTCGGCCAGCCAGTCGGCCGGGTAGACATCGAAGCTGGACGGATCAAAGGGCCGGTCGGTCAGCCCCTGTTCAAAGGTCGTATAGGTCACGAACTCCGTATGGCTTTCCCACTTCATGTGGTAGCGGCCCATATCGGTCGAAAAATGCGTGGCATCGGGCGCGGGGTGCGCGGCGCCATGCCGCTCCAACAGCGCCAGCAGATGCGCGCGGTCATCGCCGCGCGAGCGTTTTGCGGCAAAACGGGGTGGCTTGATCGCTAGGAAGGTCGCCGTCGCCGGGGCCGTGATCTTGGCCGCCGGGCGCGCGTGCAATTCGTTGACCATGGCGTAGCGGTCGGGATGGTCCTGGATGGGCGGCATGGGGCTGACCTTGGGCTGGCACTGTGTGCGTTTGGCCTTAAAGCATATTCTGCACCGCCGCAAAGGAAAGCCCGTGTGCGGTGTCCCGGCGCATACTTGCAACCGGGCAACAGGTGGGTTCAATGCAAACCGCCGCCCCTAGAGGCGGCGGTTGCAAGTTTGGGTGTGTCCGCCGTATCAGTCGATCATCGGCAGCAAGCTGTCGAAGCTGGCCTTTGCATCGCCATAGAACATGCGGGTGTTGTCCTTGTAGAAGAGCGGGTTTTCGATGCCGGAATAGCCGGTGCCCTGCCCGCGTTTGGACACGAACACTTGTTTCGCTTTCCACACTTCCAGCACCGGCATACCGGCGATGGGACTGTTGGGATCGTCTTGCGCCGCGGGGTTCACGATGTCGTTCGAGCCGATGACGATGACAACATCCGTATCCGGGAAGTCGTCATTGATCTCGTCCATCTCCAGCACGATGTCGTAAGGCACCTTGGCTTCGGCCAGCAGCACATTCATGTGGCCCGGCAGGCGGCCTGCCACAGGGTGAATGGCGAACCGCACCTCTTTGCCCTGCGCACGCAGCTTGCGGGTCAGTTCCGCGACCGTCTGCTGAGCCTGCGCCACGGCCATGCCGTAACCCGGCACGATGACGATGCTGTCGGCCTCGTTCAACGATGCGGCCACGCCGCCCGCGTCAATCGCGACCTGTTCGCCTTCCACCGCCATCTGGTCGCCCTTGGCTGCACCGCCAAAGCCGCCCAGAATGACGCTGACAAAACTGCGGTTCATCGCCTTGCACATGATGTAAGACAAGATTGCACCACTGGAGCCAACAAGCGCGCCCACCACGATCAGCAGGTCATTGCCAAGGCTGAAGCCGATGGCCGCCGCCGCCCAGCCCGAATAGCTGTTCAGCATGGACACCACCACCGGCATGTCGGCACCACCGATGCCCATAATCAGGTGATACCCGATAAAGAGCGCCAGAAGCGTTAGCAGAACCAGCGTCCAGCTACCCATTCCACCCAAGTAAGCGAACATAAGCAGCAAAGACCCAGCCGCCGCAGCCGCGTTCAGCATATGACCGCCGGGCAGTTGCTTGGCACCGGTGTCGACCTTGCCTGCCAGCTTGCCATAGGCAATCACCGACCCGGTGAAGGTGACAGCCCCAATCCAGATGCCCAGAACCAATTCGACCCGTAGAATGGTAATCTCGACCGACGATTTCTTGGCAATCAGCTGACCGAAGGATGACAGCCCGTCGCTGATCTCCTTTGGCAGGCCAATGGCGGTATACCCATCTGCGCCCACCGCGCCGAAGATCAGCTCATTCGCGGTATAAATCCCAGAGATCGCATTAATCATGATATCGGCGTTGAAACCGACGATGACCGCAGCCAGACCGACAAGGCTGTGCATGATGGCCACCAGTTCGGGCATCTGCGTCATCTGCACCTTGGTGGCCAGTTGGTAGCCCACAGCGGCCCCCAGCGCGATCAGCACCAAGGATGCCATCCAAAGCCCCTGCCCCGGTCCGATCAGCGTGCCGATAATGGCAATCGCCATACCCGCAATGCCATACCAGACCGCGCGTTTCGCGCTTTCCTGGCCCGACAACCCGCCAAGCGACAGGATGAACAAAACTGCCGCGACCACATAGGTCGCAATCGTGAATCCGTATTCCATACCTGATCCCCCGCCTTACGATTTCTGGAACATGGCGAGCATGCGCCGTGTCACGAGGAAGCCGCCGAAAATATTGATCGACGCCATGAAGATGCCAGCCGCCGCCAGAACGGTGATCAGCAGGCTCGACGATCCGATCTGGATCAGCGCGCCAAGGATAACGATGGATGAAATCGCGTTCGTCACCGCCATCAGCGGCGTGTGCAGCGAATGCGCGACATTCCAGATCACCTGGAAGCCGATGAAGACCGACAGCACAAACACGATGAAATGCTGCATGAAGCTGGCAGGGGCGACCAGCCCCACGGCCAGCAGCAGAACTGCCGCGACCGCAATCAGCGTCACCTGTTGCTTGGTCTGCGCCTTGAACGCGGCCACCTCATTGGCACGCTTTTCTTCGGGCGTCAGTTCCTTCACCTTTTCCTTCGGCTTGGCCGCAATCGCGGCCACCTTGGGTGGTGGCGGCGGGAAGGTGATCTCGCCGGCATGGGTGACGGTCGCACCGCGAATGACATCGTCTTCCATGTTATGGTTGACGACACCATCCTTCTCGGGCGTCAGGTCGGTCAGCATGTGGCGAATATTGGTCGCGTAAAGCGTCGAGGATTGCGTCGCCATGCGCGACGGGAAATCGGTATAGCCAATGATGATGACGCCGTTTTCGGTGACAACGCGCTCATCCATCACGGTCAGATCGCAGTTCCCGCCCTTCTCGGCGGCAAGGTCAATGATGACAGAGCCGGGCTTCATCATCTTGACCATGTCTTCGGTCCAGAGCTTTGGCGCCGGGCGACCGGGGATCAGGGCCGTGGTGATGACGATATCTGTGGTCGGCGCCAGTTCGCGGAATTTCGCCAGTTGCTTTTCGCGAAACTCAGGGCTGGAAGGCGCGGCATAGCCACCTGTCGCGGCCCCGTCCTGCGCGGGTTCGTCGAATTCCAGAAAGACGAATTCCGCACCCATAGATTCGATCTGCTCGGCCACTTCGGGGCGCACATCAAACGCCATGGTGATCGCGCCAAGGCTTGTGCTGGTGCCGATGGCCGCCAGCCCGGCCACACCAGCGCCCACGATCAGAACGCGCGCGGGCGGGATCTTGCCCGCCGCCGTCACCTGACCGGTGAAGAAGCGGCCAAAATTGTTGCCTGCCTCGATCACCGCGCGGTAGCCCGCGATATTGGCCATCGACGACAGAGCATCCATCTTCTGGGCGCGCGAAATACGCGGCACCATGTCCATCGCGATCACTGTGGCGCCGGCATCCTTGGCGGCGTTCAGCATGGCTTCGTTCTGGGCCGGCCAGAAGAAGGAAATCAGCGTCTGCCCCTCGCGCAGGCGCTTGACCTCGTCCAGCTCCGGCTCGCGCACCTTGATGACGATATCAACCGCATCCACCAGCGCCTGCGCATCAGCCACCACGGTCACACCGGCGGCCTCATAGGTCGCGTCATTGAACCCGGCGGCAACGCCTGCGCCCGACTGCACAAAACACTCATGCCCCAGTTTTTGCAACTGCGCCGCAGAGTCCGGCGTCAGCGACACACGGGCTTCGCCCGACTTGATCTCTTTTAAGGCCCCGACTTTCACGCGTCGTCCCCCTTTGCTGGTTGTAGCGCCTGTTATGCGGGCAGGGCCCGCGTTCTTTTCGATCTTGCGCCTGCATAGCCCGCGCAAGAATATTTCACAAGGCACCAATAAACGTTACGATAAGCACGCTGCGGCGGTGCAGCATCCCTCCCTCATCCTGACGCAACGTCCATTGCGGAAATCGTCCCGATTTGCAAGAGTGGCAGAGCATTTCCGACCAAACCGGGCCAACATGCGACCCGGTGTCGCGACGGCTTGGCGCGCTGCGCGCCCCGATCACAGCCAGCGCCGGGTGCGTTGGAAAAACGCCTCCGCCTCTACGCCGAAGGCCGCGCGCAAGCGGGCTTCTTCGGGTTCGATAAATCGCCGCGTCAGGATGCGCGCCAGCACAGGCACCAGCACCAGCCCGACAACCGACCCCCAAACCAAGGCCAAGCCACCCAAGAACAGCAGGTCGGCCAGGTAAATCGGGTTGCGCGACAGCCGGTATAACCCGCCGGTAATCAGCTTGGCGGGTGTTTCATGCGGAACAATGGTTGACCGCGCGCGCAAGAAACTGAGCGCCGCAATGGCCATGATCGCAAGCCCCGCCCAGAATATCAGGTTACCAATGGCCGTCAGCACCCCGACCTGAAACGCCGGACCAAGCAGCAGGGTCTCCGCCTTGGCCAGCCCCAAAGCGCCCAGCAACCAGACCGGCGGGTAATCCAGCGTCAGCCTCATGGCTGGAACGCCGCGCGGCCACCTTGCAACACCAGCGCGTTGTCATGGCCCATCAGCCGCGCGACCAGCATGGCCTGCGACGACAGCACCGCCGTATCGCAATACATCACCACCAGGCCGGTATCGGGCAGTTCATCGGCGCGCGCGACGATCTCGCGCCATTCAATGTTAATTGCGCCGTCAATCGCATCGATTGCAAAGCTGTCGGCGCTGCGCACATCGACAAATGTGACCCCCGGCAGAATATCTGCGGTCAGTTGCGCAGGCTGGATCACACCCTCGACATAGCCAGCGAAATCCAGATAGCCGCCGATCTCGTCGGCAAGGTTGCTGGCGCGCAGCGGTGCGCTGGTCAGCATCAGCGCGGCAAGGACCGGGGCCAGTAAATTGCGCATAACATCCTCCTGCGAAACAAATCGCGACCTTCAATTACGCGCATCTGAATTGCAAGTGTCTTGACCTTTGCCCCGTGTCCCGCCACCGATAGAGGAGAAAAAAGGACACTGCCCATGACCGATTTTGCCCGCACCCGCGCCATGTTCGATCTGCCCGAGGGGGTGATCTATCTGGATGGCAACTCGCTTGGCCCGCTGCCGCACGCGGCAAAGGACCGGGTCGCGCGTGCCATTGCCGATGAATGGGGGCAGATGCTGATTACCGGCTGGAACAAGGCCGGATGGATGGACCTGCCCGCCCGCATAGGCGACCGTGTGGGGCGGTTGATCGGGGCGCAGCCGGGCACCGTGGTCATGGGCGACACATTGTCGATCAAGGTCTATCAGGCGCTGGCCTCTGCTCTGGAACTGCGGCCCGACCGGCGGGTCATCCTGTCCGATACCGGCAATTTCCCGTCCGACCTGTATATGGCCGAAGGGCTGTGCCGCACGCTGGGGCCGGATTATGCGCTGAAAACCGTTGCCCCCGAAGCGATTGAGACCGCGATTGACGACCATGTCGCCGTGCTGATGATAACCGAAGTCGATTACCGCACAGGCCGCAAACATGACATGGCACGCCTGATCGCCAAAGCTCATGCGGCGGGTGCGCTGGTGGTCTGGGACTTGGCCCATTCGGCGGGTGCGATCCCGGTTGATCTGGCGGGTGCGAATGCCGATTTTGCCGTGGGGTGCAGCTACAAATACCTCAATTCCGGCCCCGGCGGCCCGGCCTTCATCTATGTGGCACCCCGCTTGGCCGACAAAGTGCGCCCGGCGCTTTCGGGCTGGTTGGGGCACGAAGCGCCTTTTGCGTTTGATCTGGACTATCGCCCCGGCGCGGGCATTGAGCGGATGCGCGTGGGCACGCCCCCGGTGTTGCAACTGGCCGCGCTCGATGCCGCGCTGGATGTGTGGGACGGCGTGGACATGGGCGATCTGCGTGCCCGGTCGCTGGAATTGCAGGATATGTTCATCGAACGGGTCGAAGCCGCCTGCCCCGATCTGACCCTTGCCACCCCGCGCGACCCAGCCCAGCGCGGCAGTCAGGTCAGCTTCCGCCACGCGCAGGGTTACGCGATCATGCAGGCCCTGATCGCCGAAGGCGTGATCGGCGACTTCCGCGCGCCTGACATTCTGCGCTTCGGCTTTACGCCGCTCTATCTGTCGCCAGAGGACGTGGTCCAAGCCGCCGATATTCTGTGCGATATCATGACGAGTGGCCGCTGGGACCGCCCCGAATTTCACACCCGCGCGAAAGTTACCTGACCGGCGTCACATGATTGCCGGGTTTTGAGGGTAGCCCGACGCTTGAACAAGGCAAAAGGCCAAAAAACATGAGCGTAGGCATCACTCCTCAAGCCTCCCGCAGCTTCGCGCAGCGCGTGATGCGCGGCGCGGCCTTTACCTCTGGCGGGTTCGTGCTGTCCCAAGGGATGCGCTTTGCATCGAACCTTGTTCTTGCGCGGCTGCTTTTCCCCGAAGCTTTCGGGCTAATGGCGCTGATGGCGATGGTGCTGACCGGGCTGACCATGCTGTCGGATACCGGCGTTCCGCAATCCATCATGCAGAACAAGCGCGGCGATGATCCCGATTTCCTGAACACGGCCTGGACATTGAACCTGATGCGCGGGGTGTTCTTGTGGTTGGTGGCCTGTGCGCTGGCATGGCCCGCCGCATGGCTCTATGAGGCACCCGAACTGTTATGGATTCTGCCCTTGGGCGGGCTGTCGCTGGTCATGCTAGGGGCCGCGCCCACGCGGGTCTTCTCGGCGCAGCGGCACTTGCAGCTTGGCCGGATCATGGGGATCGAGCTTGGCTCGCAACTTGTCGGCATCGTCGCAATGGTCACGCTGGCCCTGATATATCAGACCTATTGGGCGCTGGTCGCGGGCGTGCTTGTTACCGGGCTTGTGAAACTGGTCATGGAATGGACCTTGCTGTCTGGCCCGCGCAACCATCTGCGCTGGGAAAAGGCGGCGGGAAGCGAGCTGTTGCGCTTTGGTGGCTGGATCATGCTGTCCTCGGCCTTTGGCTTTGTGCTGTTGCAGGGCGACCGTGCCATCTTGGGCGTGTTCCTGACCGTGGAAAAGCTGGGCATCTATAATATCGCCTATTTCCTCGCCTTCTTCCCGGTGCTGATGGCGCATACCATGATGTCGAAACTGCTGATCCCATCCTACCGCGAAATGTTCGCGGGCCGTGATGGCGAACATGACCGCAAGATCCGACGTATGCGTATGGGGCTGACCGGGGCGGTCATGGTGCTTCTGACCATCATGGCGCTGATCGGACCGGTGCTGATCGATCTGCTTTACGATGACCGCTACGCAGAGGCCGGGCCGATCATCGTCATGATAAGCTGCGCACAAATGCTGTCGCTTATCATGCTGACCTATGACCAAGCGGCGCTGGCGCGCGGCGATTCGCGGCGTTTTTTCTGGGTCATCGCGTTTCGCGCCACGGTTCAGACCTGTTGTTTCGTTGCCGGCGCGGCCTTGGCGGGACTACCGGGCGCGCTTCTGGGGCAAGCGGTTGCGGCCGTGCTGGTCTACCCGGCGGTCGCGGCATTGGCCAAGCATACCGGCGTTTGGGACAAACGGCATGACGCGCTTTTTGCAGCTCTGGCGCTTTTGCCCATTGCTGGCGCTCTGAGCCTGCATTGGGACAAGATCGCACCATTGCTGCCCTGACGCTTACCTTATCGTAACCACCCCAAGGCTACACCTGATCTCGAACTCGCAGAAGCGGTCGAATCGGAGTGTGCCGTGCCTGAACCCAGACTTACCCGTTATGGTTTGAAACCCTCACGGCTGTGCGGCGCCGCAGCGATGGCGCTGCTGATCACAATCTTTGCCTGGCCTGTGCTGGCGAAATCAGACGCAGACCTATGCACACAGGCCGCGCAAGCTGCTGCGCGCAAACACGGCGTGCCGCTCGATGTGCTGCGCACGGTTGCGCTTCTGGAAACCGGGCGCCGCCAAGCGGGCCATTTGCGCCCCTGGCCCTGGGCGCTGAACTCGGGCGGGAAAAGCCATTGGCTGTCCAGCAAAGCCAAGGCCAAGGCGACCGCGCGCGCAATCCTCGCCACGGGGCAACGCAATCTCGATTTTGGTTGCTTCCAGTTGAACTACCACTGGCATGGCAAGAATTTCTCCAGCCTCGACGCCATGCTCGACCCTGTGCAAAATGCCGATTACGCCGCCCGCTTCCTGCTGGGCCACTATCAGCGATTGGGCGATTGGAAAGCGGCAGTCGGGGCTTATCACTCGCGCACGCCCAAACACGCCGCGCGCTACCTTGCACGCTATCACAGGGTTATCGCGCAACTGCCGCCCTTGCCCGCAAACCCGCAGCCGCCTGTTCGACAATCCGGCAACAGCTTTGCACTAATAAGCGGCGCTGGCGGGGGCGCCCGCGGCTCTATCGTGCCCGCCTCGGTGCTGGACGGCAGCATCCCCCTCACACAGCTTGGGGACAGAACCCCATGATGAAAATCGACATGCGCACCCTGTTCCAACCCACGATCCTGCTGGCTCTCGCGCTGATGGCGGTGATCGTGATGATGATCCTGCCAATCCCGGCCTGGGCGCTCGACCTTGGGTTGGCGGTGTCCTTCGGGCTGGCGATCCTGATGTTCACCGTCACATTGTTCATCCAGCGACCGCTCGATTTCTCCATTTTCCCGACCGTGCTTCTGGCCTCGCTCATGCTGCGGCTGTCGCTCAACGTCTCCTCGACCAAACTTATCATCGGCGAAGGGCATACCGGCACCGATGCGGCGGGCGGCGTTATTCAGGGGTTTGCCAATTTCGTCATGGGCGGCTCTGTCTTTCTGGGCGTCGTGATCTTCCTTGTTCTGCTCATCGTCAATTTCATCGTCATCACCAAGGGCGCCGGGCGCATGGCCGAAGTCGGCGCGCGCTTTGCGCTGGACGGGATGCCGGGCAAACAGCTTGCCATCGACAGCGACATGTCCGCCGGCGCCATCGACCATGCAGAGGCCAGACGCCGACGCGAAACAGAACAGGCGGAAACCAATTTCTACGGCTCGCTCGACGGGGCGTCGAAATTCGTCAAGGGCGACGCGGTGGCGGGGCTGCTGATTACGCTGCTGAATATCGTGATGGGGCTGATAAACGGTACCATGATCCACGGCATGTCACTGGGCGCGGCGTTTGAGACCTACGCCATCCTGACCGTGGGCGACGGGCTGGTCAGCCAGATCCCCGCCGTCATCATCTCTATTGCGGCCGCACTTCTGCTGGCGCGGGGCGGCGCGAATGGGGCCACCGACAGCCAGCTTTTCGACCAGTTGGGCCGCTACCCCTCTGCACTGGCCACTGTGGGCGTGCTTATGGCGCTCTTTGCACTGGTGCCGGGCCTGCCTTTCTTGCCTTTCACCGCGGGGGCGGCGCTGTTGCTGGGCCTTGCATGGCTTGCCCATCGCAAAGCCACATTGGCAGCCAACCCCAACCCCGTCCCGCAAGACACCGCGCCCGCCGCGCCGGGCTTGGGCGACATTCTGGACCTTGATGAAATCCATGTGCAATTCGCCCCCGACCTTGTGCCGATGGTGCTGGACCCCGGTCTTGGGCTGGATGCCCGCATCAGCAATATCCGCGCCCATGTCGCGCGTGAATTCGGACTGATCCTGCCCGAAATCCGCCTGACAGACGAAGTTAACTTGCCCGCGGGCAGCTATGCCATCCTGATCCACGGGGTGGAACAAGCCCGCGACCGGTTGCACCAAGACAAGGTGCTGGCCCTGATCAGCGCAGACAAAACCCTTGCCACTCCGGGAGAGGATGTGTCCGAGCCCGTCTACCGCGCCCCGGCCCGCTGGATCGACCGTGCCGCGCAGGAAACTGCCGCGCTTTCGGGCGCAACCGTTGTCGCACCCATCGAAGTGCTGGCCACACACCTGCTGGAGGTTCTGAAATCCAACCTTGGGCGGTTACTGACCTATCGCAGCCTGAACCGGGTGCTGGATGAATTGGGCAGCCTGAGCGACGCCACACGCGCCGATGCCAACAAACGCCTGCTGTCCGAACTGATCCCCGACAAAGTGCCGCTGGACTTGCTGTTGGGCGTGCTGCGCTTGTTGCTGGACGAACGCGTCTCCATCCGCAATCTGCCGCTGATCCTGGAAGCGCTGGCCGAGCTGCGTGGCGCGGGCCAGTCGCCGGAAACCCTGTGCGAACATGTGCGCCAGCGACTGGGCTTTCAGCTTGTCTCAAAACTGAAACGACCCGATGGCACCGTGCCGCTGGTGCAGCTTGCCCCGGAATGGGAAGACCTGTTCGCCACCTACCAGCTATCGGGCGACCAAGGCAGCTCCGATATCGCCTTGCCGCCCGAAGACTTCGGACGCCTGACCAATGGCATCGCGGAAAAGCTGTCGGGCCTTGGCGCAAGCGGCATCAGTCCGGCCGTTGTCACCTCGTCACGCCGCCGCCGGTTCCTGCGCACGGCACTGGTTGCGAAGGGTCTCAGCGCGCCGGTGCTCAGCTACGAGGAAATCGGGTTCGAGGCGCGCCCCGCATTGGTCGGGACCGTCGCGGCATGAGTTCCGAGTTGATCGCGGCCCTGTCCGATCTGGGCGCAAGTTTTGGTCCAACCATGCAGGCAGCGCTTGTGGTTTTCCTCCGCGTTGGGGCGATGATGACCTTGCTACCGGCTTTCGGCGAATCTGTCATTCCCGTGCGGGTGCGGGTGGCGCTGGCGCTGGCCTTCACCGCGGTCATCACCCCTGCGCTTGCCCCCGAACTGCCGCCCCTGCCGCAACGCCCCGTGCCGTTGCTATATCTGGTGGCCACGGAAACCGTCGCGGGCTTTGCGCTGGGGGCCGGATTACGGCTGTTCGTAATGGTGTTGCAGATTGCGGGCACCATAGCCGCGCAAGCCACGTCGCTCTCGCAGTTTTTTGGCGGCGCGGGCGTGGACCCGCAACCAGCCATGTCGCAAATCCTGGTCATGGGCGGACTGGCGCTGGCGGTCACGCTGGGGCTGCATGTGCGGCTCACGGAATTCCTGCTGCTCTCCTACCAGTTCCTCGCACCCGGAGAGTTTCCCGCTGCGGGTGACATGGGGGATTGGGGCGTGGCGCAGGTTTCACGCGCCTTCGCGCTGGCCTTCACCCTGGCCATGCCCTTCGTCATTCTGTCGCTGGTGTTCTACGTCGCGCTTGGCGCGATCAACAAGGCCATGCCGCAGCTCATGGTCGCCTTTGTCGGTGCTCCGGCGATTACCTTCGCAGGGCTGGCACTTTTGCTGCTGACCGCACCGCTCATTCTGCCCATCTGGCATGACGCATTCACAGCCTTCATCGCCGAGCCGGTGGGGGGCACACCATGAGTGAAGAAGACAGCGCCGAGAAGGAATTCGAGGCGACCGAGCGCAAGCTCGACGAACAGCGCCGCAAAGGCGAGGTGCCGCGATCCACCGACATCAACACCGCCGCCGCCTATCTGGGGCTGTTGATTGCCGCCATCGCCCTGGGCGAGGCCAGCATCACCCGTGTCGGAGAGTTGGGGGCGGTGCTTCTGCAACAGGCCGACAGCCTGGCCGAGCTTGCCGCCGAGGGCGCGCGCCCTGTCATCGGAACCATCATCGCCGATGCCGTCTTCGCCAGCCTGCCGCTCTTTGCACTGCCGTTCTTGTTGGTCTGGGCGGTCTTGCTCGCCCAGCGCGGCGTGATCTTTGCGCCAGAAAAGCTGCAACCAAAAATCTCGCGCATCTCGCTGATTTCGAATGCGAAAAACAAGTTCGGGCGGGGTGGTCTGTTCGAATTTGCCAAAAGCACGGTGAAACTTGCGGTCATCTCTGCTGTGCTCTGGGTGTTCGTGCTGCATGAATTGCCCGACATCCTGCACAGCCTGTATCTGACCCCTGCCCTCGCCACGACCGAACTGATGCAAATGGTCCTGCGCTTTTTGCTTTTGGTCTTCATGTTGTCCATGGCCATCGGCGCGGTGGATTTCTTCTGGCAGCGCGCCGAGCACCTGCGCAAGAACCGAATGTCACATAAAGAAATGCGCGACGAGATGAAATCCGCCGAGGGCGACCCCTATGCCAAACAGGAACGCACGCGGCGGGGGCGCGAGATTGCCACCAACCAGATGCTGGCCAATGTGCCGCAAGCGAATGTGGTGATCGTGAACCCCGAACATTACGCAGTGGCGCTGAAATGGTCTGCCACCGATCAGGGCGCGCCGGTCTGCGTGGCCAAGGGCACGGACGAGATTGCAGCCCGCATCCGGGAACGCGCGGCACAAGCCAATGTGCCCTTGCACCGCGACCCACCCACAGCCCGCGCGCTGCATGCAAGCGTCGAGATTGGCGCAGAGATCGCACCCGACCATTACGGCGCTGTCGCCGCCGCCATCCGCTTTGCCGAAGCCATGCGCAGCAAAGCCGCCAAGGGCCGCTGGGCATGAGCGGCATATCACAGGAAAAACTGGCGCGGCTGGCAGCCTTGTTGCGCGACCGCGACCTTGCCCGGCTGGGCAAGCTGACGCGCGAGCGTCAGGCGCTGGCCCAGAAAGTCGCGCGCCTATCGACTCGGGTAGAGATAGATGCTGACCGGGCGCTTAACGCGGCAAGGCTGGCCCATGCGCGCTGGGCCGAGCAAAACCGTATCCGCCTAAACCCCATACTGGCCCGGCAGACCGCCCAAGTCATGGCGCAGAAAGCCAGATGCGCGCGCAGTCTTGGTCGGGCACAAGCACTTGAACGGTTGCGCGCGAAACCGCGCTAGATCACCCACTCGCCCGCACGCATCAGCGGAACCGGATCGGCGCCCGCGCGCAGCCCGTCAACATTCGTGCGCGCGTCACCGATCATCCAATCCACATGGATCAGGCTGGAATTACCGCCGCGCGCCGCGATCGCGTCGGGCGACAGATCCTCCCCTTCCAGGCAAGACGCGTAGCATTGGCCCATGGCGATATGCGACGCCGCGTTCTCATCGAACAAGGTGTTATAGAACAGATGCCCGCATTGCGACACGGGCGAGCTATGCGGCACCAAAGCCACTTCACCCAGGCGCGCAGCACCCTCATCGGTGCCAATCATCTGCGACAGAACATCCTGACCGCGCGTCGCCGTGGCGGACACTGCGCGCCCGCCCTCAAAGCGCATCTCGATCCCCTCGATCAGGGTGCCGTGATGCGATAGCGGCTTGGTGGCGCGCACCACCCCGTCAACCCGCGCGGCATGGGGCGTGGTAAACACCTCTTCGGTCGGGATATTCGGGTTGCAAATCACACCATTGCGCGCCTGTGTCGCCCCGCCTTGCCAGAAATGCCCTTCGGCCAGACCGACCCGAAGATCGGTGCCCATGCCGCTAAAGTGCAGCGTGTCGAACCGCGCTGCGTTAAGCATGGCACAGCGCCGCGCAAGCCCTGCGTTATGACTTGCCCACGCCGATACCGGGTCATCTTGGTCCAGACGCGCGGTGCTGGCAACAGAGGCAGCCAGCCGCGCCAGCGCCTCTGCCTCTGGCAAGTCGGGGAAGATGCGCGCAGCCCAAGCGGGCGTCGGGCAGGCGATGATCGACCAGTTAATGCGAAATTCCGCAATATGCGACAGCGCCGGACGGTAGGCGGTTGCGTTGGCGCGGTTGGCACGGCCAACCTGCGCGCTGTCCTGATCCGACAGAAGGAAGGGATCTTCGCCCACCAGCGCCAACCGTGCGGCCCCTCCATCATAGGCGTGCGCCATGCCGTCATAAAGCCAGCCGGGCGCGTGATCGAACGCCGCGTCCTGGCCATAAATGTAGCGCGCACGCGCGATGTCTGCGTCGCTGAACACCGGCGTTACCAGTGTCGCCCCGGCGCGATAGGCCTCTGCGGTAATGGCGCGGGCCAATGGCAGCGCGCTTGTGGGCGCGGTCATCAACAATTCTTGCCCGGATTGCAGGTTCAGCCCAACGCGCACCGCAAGACGCGCCAGCGCCTGCATCATGTCTTGGTCCAGATCGGTCGTATCGCGCATGCCAGCCTCCATGTGTTTGCCCAGAGGCTGGGTCATGCGGGCGACGGGGTCAAGCACCGTTGCGCAGGATATTGGTAATCAGCACCTCGAACACAACCCGCTCGCCCATGACCTGCGTTGCCGCATCCAGCAGCGCCCGGCGCAACAGCGCCATATTGTTGTTCGAGGTGAACATGCCATCGAACCCGCCGATATTGGCATGATCGAACAGGATTTGCAGCATCCGGTCGCGCAATAGAGGTTCTTTGCCGGCAACCGCAAGATCGGCGGTATCGTCGATTTCCAAGGCCAGTTCGATCACCACAATAGAGGCGACGCGGCCATCCTCGACCAGCGGCACCAGAAATTGTCCCTCCAGCTCGTAAAGCTCGGTGACGGGCGCAGCGATTGGCGGCGCTGCGACCTCTTCGCCTTCGGGCAGCGGTTCGGGCGCCGGGCGCATCACGAACCCCGCCCCCACACCGCCTGCAAGCCCCAGCAGCATCAGCAGGATCGGCAATATCTTGACCATAGTCCCTCCTTGTGCCCCTTAGAAGGGCGTGACGATGTCCAGAATCTGCGACCCGTAGCGCGGCTGCTGCATGGTCGAAATAATGCCGCGCCCGCCATAGGAAATCCGGGCATTGGCGATCTTGTCATAGCCGATCTCGTTCTGGCGCGAGATATCGGCGGCGCGGACATAGCCGGTCACAAGCAATTCGCGCAATTCGTGGTTAACCCGCACTTCCTGTCGCCCTTCTATGCGCAGGATGTCATTGGGCAGCCGCTCTACCACGGTGGAGGCGACACGCAGGGTCAGTTGTTCATTGCGGCTGACAGAGCCATTGCCGGAAAACTCTGTCCCGCCCTGGGTTTCGACACCTGCGGCAACGCTCAGACCCCCCGGCAAACGACGATCAATCGCCTCTGGTATGCCGAAAAGGGACGGCCCGGCCATGCTGGTACTGCCGCTGCGCCCGCGCGCGGTGGAGTTCGAGATTTGCGCGCTATCGTCGATTTCGATAACGACCGTCATGATGTCACCCGGCGACGACGCGCGCCGGTCGCCCAAAAGCGAGCGCTGCCCCGCCGACCACAACGAGGCGCGGTCCTTGGGCCTTTGCGCGGCGCTGTCTTCGGGCAGCGGCACACGGTATAACGCGGCATGTTCGAAGCTGTCCTCCGGCGCGGTAAACTCTGGCGCACGGCCGACTTGAGACAGCGGATCGCAAGCCATCAGCGGCAGGCAGGACAGGCACAGGATCAGCAGGCGCATGGGCGTTCCTTTGCAGCAGGGGGTGCATCTCTCATGGCGTCGTTCTCATGGCGTCGTCATTGTGCCGACTTCGACCTGACCAAAGCTGGTGACACGGCCCTGCACCGAATTGCGCGAGGCGATGTTCATGACCGTCACCATGTCGCCCAGCGCCGCGCGACCCAGCGCGCGCCCTTCGGACAAGATGGTCAGCCCGCCTTGGCGGTAGACCATCACCACGGAATCGTTGCGCTCGACCACGGCGGCAGGGCCCAGATCGGCCAGCCGCACCGGGCGGCCCGGATAGATGGCGACACGCGCTTCCAGCCCGACCACTTGCACCGGGTCGGTGGCCGCGCCGGCGATATGCCCACGTTGCACAGCCACATCGCCCTCGCGCACCACCTCAGTCGCACGGATAAGCCGGGTCGCGACCAAAGCATCGGCAAAGACCGGCATCGGCAGCACCAAAAGCAGCACAAGACCCCACATCAGCGCATTTGCGTCGTGGCGCCCATCATCTGATCGGCGGCGGTGATGACCTTGGCGTTTAACTCGTAACCACGTTGCGCCTTGATAAGTTCGGTCATCTCGCGCACCGGGTCGACCGAGCTTTCTTCCAGATAGCCTTGGCGCAAGATGCCCAGCCCGTCCTGCCCCGGCACCCCCTGAAGGGCGGGACCAGAGGCTTCGGTTTCCAGAAACAGGTTCGAGCCAATCGCCTCCAGCCCCTTTTCATTGGTGAAATTGGACAGGTTCAACTGCCCCAGACGTTGCGGTTGGATCGTGCCGATGAAATAGGCGAAAATCTCTCCCTCGGAATTGATGCTCAGGTCGCGCGCGTCATTCGGGATGACCAGTCCGGGGGCGACCTCGTAGCCTTCGGAATTCACGATCAGACCATCGCCGGTGCGCTTCAGGCCACCGTCGCGGGTATAGGCGGCGTCACCATTCGGCAGGGTCACTTCCAGATACCCTTTGCCCTCAATCGCGACATCGAGATCATTGCCGGTATAGGCCGAGGCGCCTTGCTGGATCTGCATTCCGACCGCGGCAGGGCGCACGCCAAGCCCCACCTGCACGCCGGTCGGCAGCACAGTGCCATCTGCCGCGGTGATCGCCCCGGCGCGGGCAAATTGCTGGTAATGCAGGTCGGCAAATTCAGCGCGCCGGGCATTATATCCAGTGGTGCTCATATTCGCGAGATTGTTGGAAATCGTATCGACGCGCATTTGCTGCGCGGTCATGCCGGTCGCGGCGATTTGCAGGGCTTTCATTCGAACCTCCGGTTCTGGTTAACGGCCAAGTGTCTGGATGACGCCCTTGATGCGCTCATCCTCACGTTGCATCAGGCTTTGCCCGCGCTCATAGGCGCGCTGCACGTCGATCATGCGCGACAGTTCGATCATGGGATCGACATTCGAATCCTCCAGGAAGCCCTGCAGAATTTGCGGGTTTTCGACCGCAAGGACATCGCCATCGACCGAAAACAGCGTGCCCGCAGCCCGCGAGAGCGTGACCGGGTCGGCGGGCAGGAACAGCCCGACCTGCCCCAGCGGCACACCATCGGCAGACAGCGTGCCATCGCGCGCCAGCGTCACGTCGCGCGCGCCAGGCGGCACAAAGATCGCGCCGCCGCCCGCATCCAGCAGCCGATGGCCATCGGGGTTGACCAATTCGCCCGCCGCATTGGGTGTGAAAATACCCGCGCGCGTCAGCCGTGGCCCTTGCGCGGTCTCAAGCTGGAAGAAGCCTTCACCTTCGACCGCGAAATCGAACCGGCCATTGGTTTGCGACATGGCACCCTGTAGCTGAACCGTCTGTCGGGTATTGCCCAGCGCCATAGAGACCGATGGCTCTGTCCGGCCCATCCCGACCACAAATTCCGAGAACAGCACCCCTTCGCGGCGGTAGCCCGTGGTCGCGGAATTGGCGATATTATGGGCCACCACCTGCAATTCACGCCGCAGCCCCGACATGCGGGTAAGCATAATGTATGACGCGTTATCCATTTCAGCCCCCCGCGATCAGTGGCAGAAGTTCATCATGGAAAAAGCTGACAAGCGTCGCGGTCATAAAGCTCATCGACACCCAGAACACCGCGACGATAGCCAAGAGCTTCGGCACGAACGTCAGCGACATTTCCTGAATGGAGGTCAGCGCCTGGAACAGGCCGACACCCACCCCCGCCACCAGCGCCGCGCCAAGAATGGGCGCGGATATTAGCGTGCCGACCCACAGCCCTTGGCGCAATGTATCGAAGAAGATCACCTCATCCATTGTGTTAGACCGGCATCCGCAGGATCTCTAGATAGGCTTCCACCACACGGTCGCGCACGCTGACGGCGGTTTGCACGGCCAATTCGGTATCGGCCAGCGCCTGCACCAGCGCGTGCGGATCTGCGCCACTGACCATGGACGCCGTCGCCGCCTGTTCCGAGGCTTGCAAGCCAGAGACGAAACTGCCCATGGCCTGCCCGAAAGCCGCTTCGGCGCGCGACGTGGCCGGGCCGGGTTGGGCGGCATCGCGGGCGCGGTCATAGCCGTTAATGGCCAGAGATGACGGAATTTGCATGGTTCAATATCCTTTGATTACCGGCGCAGAAGGTCGATCAGGCTTTGCGACATCTGCCGCGCCTGGTCGAACATCGCCAAATTTGCTTCATAGCTGCGCCCGGCTTCGCGGGCATCGGCCATCTCGACCATGGTGTCGACGGTCGAGCCACGGTAATACCCATCGCCATCTGCCAGCGCGTGGCCGGGGTCATAGATGCGCGGCAGCTCGCCCCGGTCCAGCTTTACCGGGCCAGTCGCCACGGTCGTTACGCCACGGGCGCGGTCGAACTGGCTGGAAAAATCGATGGTTTTGCGCCGGTAGCCGGGTGTATCGGCATTGGCGATATTCTCTGCCACATGGCGCAGGCGGCGCGATTGCGCGTCCATTCCGGAAGAGGCGATGGCGAAGGTTGAAAACAGGTCTGCCATATGCGCCCTCTATCGGCCAAGTGCTGTGCGCAAGATACCCCGCGCCGAGCCATAGATGGCCAGCGCCAGATCATGCGACTGCCTGGTTTCGGCGGCGCGCATCATCTCGCGTTCCAGCGAGACGGTGTTGCCGTTCGGAGCGCGGGAATCGGCCGTTTCAAACAGACGCGCAAGGGACAAATGCTGCACGCGACCGGCGCGTAGGTCATCCACAATGCCGGGCTGTTGCAGATACGCGCCGAAAGGAGCCACGTCGCGGGCGCGGTAGCCCGGCGTGTCGGCATTGGCCACGTTTTGCGAAATGACCACTTGGCGCTGCGCTGCGTGGCGCGCCATCGCCTGTGACAGCCGCATAATGGCTGGTGTGTCTAGCATGAGGGCTTCTCCCATCAGTTCGATACACAAAGCTTTAAGGCTGATTCGCTTAATGTTCGGTAAGCAAGACTGCGAATCTGGGTTTTTAAGCAAAACGGGGGATCATGGATCGGATCGAGAAACTGCGCGCCACCGTGGCCAGCCTGCGCCCGGTGCGGCTGTTTGGCCGGGTTGTTGAAAGCCACGGGCAATGCGTTGTGCTGGCCGGACTGACACAGGATGCGCGGCTGGGCGATTGGGTGTCGTTGGAACCGGCGCATTGCGCGCCAATCCTTGGCGAAGTTGTGCGACTGGAAGGTGACCGCGTCCATGTCTTTCCCAATGGCGACCCAGTCGGGCTGGCACTGTGGGACCGTGCCGAATTGCTGGGACCGCGCCAACTTGCCCCGCATAACGGTTGGATCGGGCGGGTCATCGACCCATTCGGCGCGCCGCTGGACGGGCGGCCACTTGCGATGGGCCAGCGCCCCCGCAATGTCGCCGCGCCGCCCCCACCCCCCGCGCGGCGCGGGCGTCTGGGCGCGCGGCTGGACACTGGCATGGCCGTGTTCAACACCTTTCTGCCCGTGGTGGCGGGGCAACGTATTGGCCTGTTTGCCGGCTCTGGCGTGGGCAAGACCATGCTCTTGGGCAATTTCGCGCGGCGGGTGCAGGCGGATGTGGTCGTCATCGGGCTGATTGGTGAACGCGGACGCGAATTGCGCGAGTTTCTGGAGGATGTGCTGGGGGAGGAGGGGCTAAGGCGCGCCGTTATCGTCACCGCAACTTCGGACCAGCCTGCGCTCACGCGGCAGCGCTGCGCCGAAGCGGCGATGACGGTGGCAGAGCATTTCCGCGACCAAGGCAAGCATGTGCTGCTGCTGGCCGATAGCGTTACGCGCATGGCCGAAGCGCATCGCGAAGTGGCGCTGGCCAGCGGCGAGGATGCAAGCCTGCGCGGCTACCCGCCCTCGCTGTCGCACCGCATTATGGCACTGGCCGAGCGTGCTGGGCCGGGCATGGATGGCGTGGGCGCGATCACCGCCATTTTCACCGTGCTGGTGGCCGGGTCCGACATGGAAGAACCGGTGGCCGACATCTTGCGCGGGGTTCTGGACGGTCATGTGGTCATGGATCGCGCGATCGCTGAACGCGGGCGTTTTCCGGCGGTGGATGTGCTGCGCTCTGTCAGCCGGTCGCTGCCGCGCGCGGCCAGCCCGGAAGAAAACGCGCGCCTGTCAGAGGCCCGCCGCCTGCTGGGCGCCTATGACCGGTCCGAAATGATGATACAGGCGGGGCTGTATGAGCCCGGCTCTGACCCGCTGCTGGACCGCGCGGTCACGGTCTGGCCCGCGCTGGATGCGTTCATGGGGGAAATGACCCCGCATGGGGTGCGCGGGGCCTTTGCAAAGCTCGCGCAATGCCTTGAGCCGCCGACAAAGGGCTAAGAGGGGTTTTCCCTGCGCTGCGATAGGTCTAAACCCATCCGCAAACTAGGGTTCATGAGGGCAATATGGCGCGCATCCTGATTACGTCGGCCTTGCCGTATATCAACGGCATCAAGCATCTGGGCAACCTTGTGGGCAGCCAGCTTCCCGCTGATTTATACGCACGCTATATGCGCGGGCGCGGGCATGAGGTGATGTTCATCTGCGCCACGGACGAACATGGCACACCCGCCGAACTGGCCGCCGCCAAGACAGGCCAACCGGTCGCAGATTACTGCGCAGAAATGCACCACACACAGGCCGAATTGGCGCGTGGGTTCAGGCTGTCCTTCGACCATTACGGGCGCTCCTCCAGCCCGCAGAACCACGCATTGACGCAGCATCTGGCGGCGCGACTGGGCGAGGCCGGGTTGATAGAAGAAGTCTCCGAGGAGCAGGTCTATTCGCATACAGATGCCCGCTTCCTGCCGGACCGCTACATAGAGGGCACCTGCCCCAATTGCGGGTATGAGCGCGCACGCGGCGACCAATGCGAGAATTGCACCAAACAGCTTGACCCGACCGACCTGATCGACCCCCGCTCTGCCATTTCCGGCGCAACCGATCTGGAAGTGCGTGAGACGAAACACCTGTTCCTGCGGCAATCCACGCTGCGCGACCGGCTGGATAAGTGGATCGACAGTCAGAACGGTTGGCCGGTGCTGACCACATCCATCGCCAAGAAATGGCTGCATGACGGCAACGGCTTGCAGGACCGCGGCATTACCCGCGATCTGGATTGGGGCGTGCCCGCGCAATTCGACGGCGCGCCGTGGCAGGGCATGGACGGCAAGGTGTTCTATGTCTGGTTCGACGCGCCTATCGAATACATCGCCGCGACCGCCGAATGGGCCGAAGCGCAAGGGCTGGATGACAGCGCATGGCGGCGCTGGTGGCGGACGGATGAGGGCGCGGAGGATGTGCGCTATGTGCAGTTCATGGGCAAGGACAACGTGCCCTTTCACACGCTGTCCTTCCCCGCCACGCTGATGGGCTCGGCAGAGCCTTGGAAGCTGGTCGATTACATCAAGTCCTTCAATTACCTGAATTATGATGGCGGGCAGTTTTCAACATCCTTGGGGCGCGGCGTGTTCATGGATCAGGCCCTGTCCATCCTGCCCGCCGATTACTGGCGCTGGTGGCTGTTGTCCCATGCGCCTGAAAGCTCTGATGCCGAGTTCACATGGGAGAATTTCCAGGCGTCGGTGAACAAGGATCTGGCCGATGTGCTGGGCAACCTCGCCAGCCGGGTGACGAAATTCTGCCGCTCGAAATTTGGCGAGGTGGTGCCAGAGGGCGGCGCTTACGGCACGCGCGAAGCACAGTTGATTGCCGATCTGACCACCCGCCTGCGCGCCTATGAGGCGTTCATGGAGGGGATGGAAATTCGCAAATCCGCATCCGAGCTGCGCGCCTTCTGGGTGCTTGGCAACGAATACCTGCAAGACGCGGCGCCGTGGTCGACCTTCAAGACCGACCCAGAGCAAGCGGCGGCGCAAATCCGGTTGGCGCTGAACCTGATCCGGGTTTACGCCATCGTGTCGCGCCCCTTCATTCCCGATGCGGCGGCCAGCTTGATGGCGGCCATGGGCAGCGACGACTGGACATGGCCCGAGGATCTGGGCGCGGCGCTGTACAACCTGCCCGCCGGTCACGCCTTCGTGGTGCCCGATGTCCTGTTCGCCAAGATCACGGATGAGCAGCGCGCAGATTGGGAAACCCGGTTCGCAGGCGCGCGTTAAGGCGAAAAACCCCGCGCGCAGGCCAAAACACCGGCGAATCCGGTTGACACGCGCGCGGGTCCGATTAGAAGGCAGGTTCAAGAATTTGCGGTCAGGGCGCGTGTAGCGCTGCCGGACCGGTGCAGGAGAGAATGACATGGCGAAGCCAACCACGATCAAAATCCGTCTGAACTCGACCGCGGGGACCGGGCATTTCTACGTAACCAAGAAAAACGCCCGCACCATGACCGAGAAGATGACCGTGCGCAAATACGACCCTGTTCTGCGCAAGCATGTTGAATACAAGGAAGGCAAGATCAAGTAGTCTTGCATCTGCTTTGGCAGCTTTGAAAACCGCGCCCATCGGCGCGGTTTTTTATGTTGTGCGATGCGTGGTGCCGGGCCGCGCCATCAGCGTCAGGACTGTCACGATCAACGCGAAGGTGATCGCCGCATCCAGCAGGAAGGCCGCGCCACCATGCAGCCTTGCCATGGCCAAAACTGCGACTGTCTGAGCCTGCAACAAAAGCGCCAGCCCAACTGCGAGAACCGCGGCCGCAATCGCCTGAGACCCGGTCCAGACTGCGCGCCACGCAACGCCTTTACCGCCCGCGCTTTGGGCGAGCACTGCGCCGAACACTAGCACCAGCCAGAGCGAGACTGCATCGGCGGCGAAGATCACGGGTCGCGGCACAAGCCCCAAGGCAAGCGGCGCGAAGGGCAGCAGCGCCAGCGCACTCAGCGCCGCCCCCTGCCCCCAATAGCGCAGCATCAACCGCGCAGAGAGCGGCGCGCGCGGGCCGAAATAAATGCTGCGGTGCCAAAGCAACCCCATAACCGCCAAAGCCAGCCCAAGGGCCGCGCGCAGCGTCAATTCATAGCTTATGGGCGCAGTCGGTGGCAGGTCGGGCCAGACGTCGCCTGTCAACCGCACGCTGATCCAAGCCTTTAGCGCCATTGCCAACAGAAAGGGCGGCAATAGCAGGCGCTGCACCTGTTTCGGCTTGGCCGCGATTACGCGCCACGCCGTGCGCAGTTGCATCACAATTTGAAGGCCCATGCGGTTTCCCCATGAAAAAGGGCCGGTCAACCGACCGGCCCTTGCGCCAAATTCAGGCGATTTATTCTTGCTGACCCATGAACATCAGCAGGAACTGGAACATGTTCAGGAAGCTGATGTAGAGCGACAGCGCGCCATCAATCGCAGCCTTGTCCAGCCATTCCTGATCGCCAGCCGCTGCATGTGCGACATATTCGCTTTTGATCTGCTGCGTGTAGAACGCGGTCAGACCTGCGAAGATCAGAACGCCGATGGCAGAGATGGCGAACATCATGGCCGGGCTTTGCAGGAAGATGTTGATAACCATCGCGACCAGCAGGCCGATCACGCCCATAATCAGGAACGTGCCCATGCCGGACAGGTCTTTCTTGGTGGTGTAGCCATACAGGCTAAGCCCGCCAAAGGCGATTGCCGTCACAAGGAAGGTCTGCGCGATCGAGAAGCTGGTGAAGATCAGGAAAATGGAACTGAGCGACAGACCGATGGCCGCGGCAAAGACGAAGAACCCAAGCTGCACACCTGCGGCAGAAGCGCGGCGCATCAGCGACCCCCAGCCGAACAGGATGAAGGCCAGCGGTGCGAACATGATGACCCAACGTAGCGGCGACATGTAGATCGCGCTGCCAAGGCTGTTGAGATAGGTGCCGTTGGGCAGTTGTGCGACCGCCGCCGAAGGGTCGGTCGTGGTGGCCAGCCCGGCGATGGCCCATGCGGCCGCCCCGGTAATCAACATACCTACGGACATGGTGCCGTAGACCTTGTTCATGTGGGCGCGCAGCCCGATATCGATCTGTTCAGCGCGAGCGCCGCTTACCTGCGCGCGCATCGTGTTGAAATCTGCCATTGAATCCTCCGTTGGCGAAACTTGGCGGTGGTTGATACACCTCGTGCATAGATATTTACATGCCAAGCGCGGTTTTCAAGTAAAACCGGAGTCAAACACACAGGAATTCGGGAAAATAGGTAAAGTCTGATTAAATCGTGATGACAATTTTCCCGGTTGAGCGTCTTTCGCGCAACATCTGCAACCCATCAAGCGCATGTTCGAGCGGCAAGACAGTGCTGATATGGGGCCGCAGATGGCCGTTTTCATACCAGTCGAACAGGGTGGAAATAGACTCGGCCATGATCTGCGGCGCAAAGCGCAGGTAGCCCCCCCAATACAGGCCAATAACGCTCAGGTTCTTGACCAGCAGGATATTGGCGGGAAAAGCAGGCGGCTTGCCCCCGGCAAAGCCGATGGTCAGAAATCGGCCTTCGGGGTGCAGCGCGCGCATGGCGGGGGTGGCCAGCGGCTCTCCGATGGCATCATAGATGACATGGGCACCGCCAAGCGCTTTCAACTTGGTGCGCAGGTCGAACGGGTCGGCACCGCTGTCCAGACAGATCTCGGCCCCCGCTTGCTGTGCCACCGCCAGCTTATTGGCGCCACGCGCGACAGCAATCACCCGCGCGCCCATCCGTGCGCCAATTTCAACCGCTGTCAGACCCACCCCACCGGCGGCCCCCAACACAACAAGCGTTTCGCCCGGCCGCAGACGCGCCCGATGCGCCAGTGCCAGGTGCGATGTGCCATAGGCGACAAGAAAGGCGGCGGCATCGGTGAAGGGCATGGCATCGGGCATTTTGACACAGCTTTCGGCCTTGCAAAGCGCGTATTCGGCAAGCCCGCCTTGCCCGGCAAATGCGGCCACGCGGTCGCCCTTGCGAAAGCCGGTCACAGAAGCGCCGACCGCATCGACCGTCCCCGCAAACTCCATGCCCGGCGTATAGGGCGGCTGGACCTTTTCCTGATATGTGCCGCGCATCATCAGCAGGTCGGCAAAGTTCAGCCCGCACGCGGCAACTTGAAGCCGCAGTTCATCCGGTTCGGGAGCGGGCACATCCATCTGCACCATGCTGGGTGGTGCATCATAAGCGGTCAGCCGAAATGCGCGCATCGGACACCTCTGGGTCTTTCGACCAGCTTGACGCCATGCGATGACAGGCGCAAGCGGCTTCGCAGCATGTCGAGCCTGCGCATTCCGCAACTCTCTTTATGGTTGTTTTGCAAAATGCAATGCAAATTGAAAATTCCCGTCCTTGGCACAGCACTTCACCGCTTTTTATACATTTTCCAACGGAATCGCGCCACGTTGCAACTTCGGGTAGTGAAGATTCGACTACAACAGCCGGTCGGGTCCAGCCCCTTAACGCGTATGAGTAGACACGGCAAAAAGAGGTAAAAATGACACATCCTGTAGATCGTCATGTTGGGCAGCAAATGCGGCATCGGCGCTGGATGATTGGCATGACCCAACAACAACTGGCAGATTGCGTGGGCATCCGGTTCCAGCAAATCCAGAAATACGAAACCGGGGCGAACCGGGTCTCTGCGTCGCGCCTGTGGGATATTGCAGCCGCGATGAACGTGCCTGTCAGCTACTTCTTCGAGGGACTCGACACTGCCGGGGAAAACCCAGACGCCCCAGCCCCCGACCTTATGGGCAGCAAGGAAACGCTGGATCTGCTGCGCACCTATTATGCCATTCCCGAAGCGCAGCGGCGGCGGCTGTTCGATCTGGCGCGCGCCTTGGGCGACGCGGCCTGAACGGCTTGCATCCCGACACCGGGGCGATAGAACCTGTGTCTATGCCGCTTTCGGGACACTCGCCATGCGCCGCGACGATCTGACCACAGACGACAGAACCAGTCTGCTTGCCCTCTGCGGCAAGCTGGCCGATGCTGCCGGAACCGAAGCCTTGCGCCATTTCCGCACGCCGGGGCTGACCACCGATAACAAACTGCACACCGGGTTCGACCCGGTCACACAGGCCGACCGCGCCGCCGAAACCGCGATGCGCGATATTCTGCAAATAGAACGCCCGGAAGATGCAGTTCTGGGCGAAGAACACGGCATGAAAAGCGGCACCAGCGGCCTGCGATGGGTGCTGGACCCGATCGATGGCACCCGCGCCTATATCAGCGGCACAACGACCTGGGGCGTGCTGATCGCAGTATGTGATCTGGATGGCCCGTTTCTTGGCGTTATCGACCAACCCTATACCGGTGAACGCTTTATCGGCGGGCTTGGGCTGGCGGAATTGCGCGGCCCGCATGGAACGACCCCATTACAGGCCCGCGCCACGCGCGACCTGCACGATGCCATCCTGTTTTCCACCTTTCCCGAAATTGGCACCGAAAAGGAGCACGCGGCGTTTCAGCGCGTGGCGCAGGCCAGCAAGCTGACCCGCTACGGCATGGATTGCTACGCCTATGCGCTGCTGGCGGCGGGGCATATCGACCTTGTTATAGAAGCCGGCTTGAACAGCTATGACATCTGCGCGCCCATTGCGGTCATTCAGGCTGCGGGCGGGGTTGTCACCGATTGGCAGGGCGGGCCAGCCCATGCGGGCGGACAGATTCTTGCGGCAGCCAATGCAAAGCTGCATGCAGCCGCTTTGGCCCTTTTGCAACGTACGCCTTGACCTTCCATCTTGTGGAAGCCCTATCTGTCTGACGAACACAGATCAGAGGTGAGTCGTGAACAAGCAGATATCCCCCGATGAGCGGATCACGGAGATGGGGTTTGACGTTCAGAAATTAAGCTGTGCGGGCTGCGTTGGCCGGGCCGAACGCGCTTTGGCTTCGGTTCCGGGCGTTCTCTCGGCCCGCGTGAACCTTGCCACGCACCGCGCCGAAGTGTCGGCCAAGCCCGAAACCGGCCTGACCGAGTTGCAAACCGCGCTGCGCCGCGCGGGCTATCCGATGCAGGTTCACACCTTGGAATTTGACGTCGGCAACATGACCTGCGGCAGTTGTATCGCGCGTGTCGAACAGGCCCTTGCCACTCAGCCGGGGGTGCTGCGCGCCAGTGCCAACCTAAGCACGGGGCGCGTGCAGGCCGATGTGCTGGATGCCGGGTCCGCGCCAGACCTTGCGCGCGCGCTTGGTGCGGCGGGCTATCCCGCCAAACCCGTGACCGATACCGACAGCCCGGACCCAAGCGCGCGGCAAGCCGCCGAAGCGCGCGCGCTGTCGCGGCGCGTTATGCTGGCATTTGTGCTGACCTTGCCGGTCTTCGTGGTCGAAATGGGCGGGCATCTGGTGCCGCCGTTTCATCATTGGCTGCTGCACAGCTTTGGTCAGACCCCGCTCTGGCTGGGCCAGTTCCTGCTGACCACGGCGGTGTTGCTTGGGCCGGGGCTTGGGTTTTACACCAGTGGCCTGCCCGCGCTGGCACGCGGCGCCCCCGACATGAACAGCCTAGTCGCCATCGGCACGCTCGCGGCTTGGGGGTATTCCACCGTGGCGCTCTTTGCGCCCGGCCTGCTGCCCGACAGCGCGCAGGCGGTCTATTTCGAGGCCGCTGCCGTGATCGTCACGCTGATCCTGCTGGGCCGCTGGCTGGAAGCGCGGGCGCGTGGGCGCACGGGTGCCGCCATCGCGCGCTTGGTGGGGCTGCAACCCCGTCATGCCCGCAAGCTGGTGGATGGCGCGGAAACAGAGGTCGCGCTGGATGACATCATGCAGGGCGACACGCTGCGCCTGCGGCAAGGCGAACGGCTTGCGGCGGATGGCGAGTTGCTGTCCGACCACGCCACGCTTGATGAAAGCATGATTACCGGCGAACCCTTGCCCGCCGTCAAGGAACAGGGCGCGCGGCTGGTGGGCGGCACGGTCAATTCGGGCGACGCGTTCGACATGCGCGTGACTGCGACAGGTGGGCAAACCGTGCTGTCGCAGATCATCCGCATGGTTGAACGCGCTCAAGGCGCGAAACTTCCGGTGCAGGCGCTGGTGGACAAGGTCACGCTCTATTTCGTGCCGGTGGTGATGGCCGTGGCCGCGCTGACGGTCGTGACATGGCTGGCCTTTGGCGCGGGGCTGAACCTTGCGCTGGTCGCGGGTGTTTCGGTGCTTATCATCGCCTGCCCCTGCGCTATGGGGCTGGCGACACCCACATCCGTTATGGTCGGCACCGGGCGCGCGGCGGAACTGGGGGTGCTGTTTCGCAAGGGCAGCGCGCTGCAAACATTGGAGCGCGTGCGCGTTGTGGCCTTCGACAAGACCGGCACGCTGACCGAAGGGCGGCCAAGCCTGTCGCGGGTCGTGGCCACGCCGGGCCTGTCAGAAGATGCAGCACTGGCGCTGGCGACGGCACTGGAGCGCGATTCGGACCATCCGATCGCGCATAGTTTGCGCGACGCCGCCGCCGCGCGCGGCCTGACGGTGCCGCAGGCAGAGACGATCAAATCCCTGACCGGGCTGGGCTTGCGCGGACAGGTTGGCAACCAATCGGTGCTCTTGGGCGCAGCGCGGCTGATGCAGGCCGAAAACATCCCGGTCGATGCGTTGACCGAGGCCGCAAGCCAAGCCGCAGAACTGGGCGAAACCCCGTTTTACCTTGCGGTCGATGGTGTGGCAGTGGCGCTGATCTGTGTTGCCGACAAATTGCGTCCGGGGGCCGCCGATATGATTGCGGCACTGCACCGCAAAGGGCTGACCGTCGCCATGATCTCTGGCGATGCAACAGCCACGGCGCAAGCCGTGGCGCGCGATCTGGGCATAGACCATGTCGTCGCAGAGGTGATGCCCAGGGACAAGCTTACCGCGCTGCAAGACCTGCGCGCGGCGCATGGCCCGGTCGCCTTTGTGGGCGATGGGATCAATGATGCCCCTGCCCTGGCAGAGGCCGATGTTGGCCTTGCCATTGGAAGCGGCACCGATATTGCGGTCGAGGCCGCCGACATCGTCCTTGCGTCCAGCCAGCCGCGCGCGGTGATTGCGGCGCTGGACGTGTCGGCCAAGACCATGCGCAACATTCGCCAGAATCTGTTCTGGGCCTTTGCCTATAATACTGCGCTGGTTCCGGTGGCCGCGGGGCTGCTCTACCCCGCGACGGGGCTGATGCTGTCGCCCATGCTGGCGGCAGGTGCGATGGCGCTCAGTTCGGTCTTTGTGTTGTCGAACGCGCTACGCTTGCGGTATATCCGCGTGCAGGAGGTCGCATGAATATTTCCGATGCCGGAAAACGCTCTGGCTTGCCGCCCAAAACCATCCGTTTCTACGAAGAGATCGGGCTTATCACCCCCACGCGCCGCGAGAACGGGTATCGCGACTTTTCCGAGGAAGACCTGCACAAGCTGGCCTTCCTGCGGCGCTCGCGTGCTTTGGGCTTCTCGACCGAGGAATGCCGGCAGTTGATCGGGCTTTATACCGACAAAAGCCGCGCCAGCGCGGATGTGAAATCGCTGGCCAGCGCGCAGTTGGAACGGATCGATGCACAACTGGCAGAGTTACAGGAAATGCGCCGGACACTGGCGCATCTTGTTTCGGCCTGCGCGGGGGACGCGCGGCCCGATTGCCCGATTCTGTCCGACCTTGCGCAGGAGTGACCGTTCAGGCCGGCACGGTCTTGGCCACCGCTGTCGGCTTTTTCGCGACACGCGGGCGCCGGTGCAACGGCGTTGGCTTGGGTGCTGCGCGGCGCAGGCTTTCGGCTTCGGCAGCAACCGCAGCGGCGCTTTCGCGCGGCATGGTGTTGGCCATGTTGCACAGCATGTTCAGATACGCCCGATGCTGCGCCCGAAATACCGTGGCCCAGAACATCGACCCTTTCAGCCAGAATGTCAGCGGATCGCTTGGCATGTGTCCCTCCAGTCGTGATGCACGCGGCAGCGCGCTTCTGATCTTGTGCGGTCAATCTAGCAGCATCCGGCACAGGATACGTTGATCTTGAGCATCGTTTTTGGCGAATTTACCGCTTTGACGGCGCAAACATCGTCCTAAAAACAGTTATCCGGGCATTTTCCGCACTGTCAAAGCGAACCGACTTCACGACGGCTCACAAAATTGCAAGTGCTTAGGGTTTCGGCAATCGTTGCCTGCCGCCTTGCCTTGAGGCCCGCAAACCGCCATGTGTTTTGCAAGCAAGACAGGGGCACCCAATGCTGAAACTGATCCTGATCCTTCTGGCAATGGTGGCGATAGCCGGGGCGCTCTGGGTCCGCATGGCGCCGAGCGACCCGGCACGCTGGCATCTGGACCCGCGCCGAGAAGCGCGGCCTTCCACGCCCAATTTTCACCTGTTGCGGATGGGCGATGGTGATGCCCCTGCCCCGATCTACGACATGCCGCCGCAGCGCTTGGCAGAGAAGTTCCATGACATTGCCACCGCCGATGGCGCGACCCTGATCGCGGGCCGCGTGGCGGATCGGCACATGACCTACCTGACACGTTCGCGCCTTATGGGCTTTCCCGACTATACGACCGTGCTGATCGAACCGGCGGGCGACGGGTCTATGCTGACCGGCTTTGCCCGCGCCCGTTTCGGCCATTCCGACATGGGCGCAAACCGCGCGCGGCTGGAGCGATGGGTGGCCGCCCTTACCGACTAAGGCTGCAACATCCGTTCAGCATGGGGCTGTCCGGTCCCAGCATGACGCTGATCGACAGGCCGAATACGCGGTCGCTCATGCCATCTGTGCAGGTGACGGGGTAAATAAACCCCACACCCGGCCCGTCCGGCCCCGCAAACCGGATCATACGGCGCAGGTCGCCAGAAAAGCCGCTATCCTGCGCAATCGAGATCGGCAGGTCGCGCGCCGGGCTGTCCGGAGTTTGATAGCGCAAGGCGCCACCGGTATTGGCCAGCGACCAGAACGGTTCTGTGCCATGACAACCCAGCCCATCGGGCAGGTTGTAATGGTCTATCCGCACACCACGGGCCGCCAGATAGCGCAATGAAACCCATCCCGCGCGCTCGCCTGCATTGACCTGGCCCCATGTGCCCGCAGGATTGCGCGCCACGACCTCTATGCCGCGCGCATCGCGGTCGAGTGCGCCGATAATGTCGGATGCGGCAGAGGGCGCGGCGCGAATGTTCAGCCTATCCCCGACGGCAACACCCGTTACATCGTAAAGCTGCGGCAACGGGTCTGCACGCGCGACAAGCACAGAGAAGCCGAGCATAATCAGACCGGCATAGAGCGCACGCATATGGCCTTCCTCTCTTGCAAATCCTCGGAACCGGTCAGGCCTGCATTTGCTCGACCGGGATCTCGGTGGTGAATTTGATCTCTTCCATCGACAGAAGCGCCGTCACATTGAAGATACTGACATCTGCGATCAGCGATTGGTAAAACCTGTCATAGGCGCGCGCATTGGCGACTTTGACCTTCAGGATATAATCGATATCGCCCGCAAGCCTGTGCGCCTCCATCACTTCGGGCCGGGCGCGCACGGCGTCCAGAAAAGCCGCTTGCCACGCGGCCTCGTGAGATGATGTGCGCACCAGCACGAAAAAGCACGCTTCCAACCCCAGCGCGTATTCGTCCAGCAACACGGTGTAATTGCGGATCACGCCTGCCGCCCGCAATTTGCGAATACGGTTCCAGACCGGGGTTTTGCTGGACCCGGTTTTGCGCGCAATCTCGTCCAGGGACTGGCTGGCATCGCGTTGCAGTTCCGCCAGGATGCGCCGATCCAGATCGTCCAATTCCGCCGACATGAGGGGTCTCCTTCGTATGTTGGCGAACATTATTCCAATTTTTCGGATTTTGGAAGGAGCCCGCGGAACAAATTCCCACAAACATCAACGGCATTGTCCTTATCGCGCGCGCCTCTCTTGATCTTGACCTGCATCAAGGCTTAGTGACCACGCAAAGCCGTATGACGGCCCAGAGTTTTACCATAAGCACCCCCAAGAGAGTTGCCGCCATGACCGACCAGTCCCCCGTTGCCAAGGCAACCCCAACCCTGCCCGATGCGCAGACCGTAACTTCGGTCACGCATTATACCGACCGGCTCTTTGCCTTTCGTTGCACGCGGCCGCAAAGTCTGCGGTTCCGGTCGGGCGAATTCGTAATGATCGGGCTGATCGGGGATAATGGCAAACCGCTGCTGCGCGCGTATTCCATTGCCTCGCCGTCATGGGACGAGGAACTGGAATTTTATTCCATCAAGGTGCCTGACGGCCCGCTGACCTCTCGCCTGCAACATATTCAGCCGGGAGAGCAGATCATCCTGCGCCCCAAACCTGTTGGCACGCTGGTAATCGACGCGCTTTTACCCGGCAAGCGGCTGTGGATGCTGGCCACCGGCACCGGCATCGCGCCCTTTGCATCGCTGCTGCGCGACCCAGAGACATGGGAGAAATTCGAACAGGTCATCGTCATGCATACTTGCCGCGAGGCGGACGAACTGACCTATGGCCGCGACCTGATCGAAGCCCTGCCCGACGATCCGTTAATCGGCGAACTGGTCGCGGGCAAGCTACACTACTATCCCACCACCACGCGCGAGAAGAGCGCGCATATGGGGCGGATCACAGACAATATCGCCTCTGGACAAGTGTTTTCCGATCTTGGCATCGCACCGATGGACCCCGCGCATGACCGCGCCATGGTCTGCGGGTCATTGGCGTTCAACCTCGACATCAAGGCCGTGCTCGAAACGGCCGGGCTGTCCGAAGGTGCCAATAGCGCACCCGCCGAATATGTCGTCGAAAAGGCGTTCGTGGACTGAGCCTGTGCTCTCACACCGTTGAACGCTTGCTGTCCGGGGCATCATCCCGGACAGTTTCGCCTTGCTTTACAAAGCCACGCAAGGGCTGCGCTTGGCGTATGTGGATCAACCCGGATCGACACCGCACCAGCTTGCGCGGCGGCAAAGCGCGCCTTAGCCCATCCGGCGGTCAGTGCCGCGCGGCAAAAGGCATCTGGCCGAAGGCGCGCGCCTCTTACCCCCAGCCGACCCGCACGTCCTGAAACATCACATTCGCCATCCCCGCCGTTTCCATAAACGCCACGTCGCTTGCGTCACGTCCGGCGGCGATCACCGCGAATGTATCGGGCGTGCTCATCCCCGTCGGGTCCACAAGCTGCCAGCCGCCGTCCAGCCAGACCTCGGCGCAAGCGTGGAAATCGGGGGGCGTCACGCCGGGGCTGTAGCCCGACACATAGCGAGCCGGCACCCCGCCCGCGCGCGCAAAGGCGCAGAGCAAATGCGCATAATCCCGGCACACCCCTTGCCGCGTCACGAAAGTATCAAGCGCATTGGTTCCCGCATCTGACGCACCGGGCACATAGCGCAAGCTGCGCGCCACCCAGTCCCGCATCGCGGCGATCATCGCGCCCCCTTGCAAATGCCCGAATTCCGTCTGCACGAAAGGCTCGAAACGATCTGACGGGCAAAACACCGAAGGCCGCAGCCACGCCAGCACATCCGTGGGCAAAGCATGCATTTGCTCTGCGGCCAGACTTGTCAGCGGCGGCGCAGGCCGGTCAATGGCGACACGCGCGGAATATTGAGCCAGCAATTGCGCGCCCTCTGACATGACCCAGACACGCTGCCCCGCCGACCCGGCTTGGTCCAGCCAATGCAGGCGGGCAGACTGCGCCTGAAACGCCGTGCTCAGGATGGTTTGCGTGTCGGATGGCAGAACCGCAACCGTCAGCAAAACCGGATCACCCGGCTCCAAGGTATATTGCATGGTCACGTCAATTGTCAGGATCATGCACAGCGCCTTTCATATACGGACCGAGATTGCGTTACATGATGCGCCCCTTGCCTGTTCAGGTGGCCTGCGTCAACGCTTGTGCGCGTGGCGCTTGCATCTTTCACTGCGGCGCGCCTATGTCATGGCATGACTGCCGCTTGCCCCGCCCCGTTTAACCTGGCCGCCCATGTGTTGGCCGCCGCCGCGCAGACCCCCGACAAGATCGCGCTGGAAATCCTGCGCGCCAGCGGGGCCGAGCGCTGGTCCTATGCCCGCTTGCAAGCAGCCGTGCGTGGCACCGGCACGGGGCTGGCCGCATTGGGCCTGGCACCGGGCGCGCGGGTGCTGTTGCGTTTGGGCAATAGTGTGGATTTTCCGATCGCCTTTCTGGGTGCGATTGCCGCAGGGCTGGTGCCGGTGCCAACATCGACCGCTTTGACCGCCCCGGAAATTACCGCCATGGCGCGCGACCTTGCGCCCGCTTTGGTTATCGCGGCAGAGGGGGTGGCCCAGCCCGACCACCCTGCCCCGGTGCTGACGCTGGACCGCTTGCGCGCCATGCGCGATCTGCCGCCCTGTGATTACGTCATGGGGTCGCCCGACCGGCCCGGTTATATCGTGTTCACCTCTGGCAGTGGTGGCCACCCGCGCGCCGTTGTCCATGCCCATCGCGCAATCTGGGCGCGGCGCATGATGTGGGATGGCTGGTATCACCTGCGGCCCGACGACCGGATGCTGCACGCTGGCGCGTTTAACTGGACCTATACAATGGGCACAGGGCTGATGGACCCTTGGGCGATTGGCGCGACCGCCTTGGTGGTCGAACCCGGCGCACCCCTAAGCCTGTTGATGCGGCGGCATGACGCCACGATCTTTGCCGCCGTGCCGGGTGTCTACCGCCAGCTTTTGGCAGATGGCAAAGCCCGCGACCTGCCGCGACTGCGCCACGCCCTGTCAGCGGGTGAAAAGCTGCCCGATGCCACGCGCGCGGCGTGGCGCGCGGCCACGGGAGTTGAGATATACGAAGCACTCGGCATGTCGGAATGTTCGACCTATATCTCTGCCAACCCCGCGCGGCCTGCGCCGATGGGTGCGCTGGGTTATCCGCAAGCGGGCCGACGGATCAAGCTCATCGGCGGGGAGGAGGGTATCTTGGCCATTCATCGCAGCGATCCGGGGCTGATGCTGGGGTATCTGGGACCAGACGGCGTGCCGCATCTGCCCTTGCAGGACGAATGGTTCGTGACCGGCGACCGCGTGGCCCGTGCGCAGGACGGTGCGATCAGTTATCTGGGCCGCGATGATGACATGATGAATGCGGGCGGGTTCCGCGTCTCTCCGCTAGAGGTGGAGGGCGCTTTGGCCCACCATCCCGACATTGACGAGATCGCTGTGACCGATGTCGAAATCCGCCCCAATGTGCGGATTATCGCGGCCTTTTACACCGCTGCCGCACAGGTCGAGGAATCGTCGCTGATGGCCTTTGCAGCCGAACGTCTGGCGCGTTACAAGCAGCCACGACTTTACCGCCGCTTGCCCAGCCTTCCGCGCGGGGCGAATGGCAAACTTTCCCGGCGCGCCGCGCAGGCGCAGTTCAAGGCAGACGATGATAACGCTTGAGATTTATTCCGACCCGGTCTGCCCGTGGTGCTATATCGGCAAAGTCGCGCTGGAACGCGCGATGGAGGCGCGGCCTGACCATCCGTTCGCGGTCACATGGCATCCGTTCATGCTTAATCCCGATATGCCCGCCGAAGGGATGGACCGGCAGGACTATCTGGAGCTGAAATTCGGCGCCGATCTGGTCACGGCTTATGGCCCCGTCGTGAAACGCGCCGAGAGCTTGGGGCTGGACCTGAACCTGCCGGCGATCACGCGCCAGCCCAACACGCTGGCCGCCCATGCGCTTATTCATTGGGCCGGGTTGGAGGGCAAGCAAAACGCCGCCGTCAGCAACCTGTTCCGCGCCTATTTCAAGACTGGGCAAGATATTGGCGCCCGTGACGTGCTGTTGGACATCGCGACGCGCATAGGCATGGACCCCGCCCTGACCGCGCGGCTGCTGGATGCGGGGGCGGATCGCGACGCCGTCATAAACGCCGACCGCACGGCCCGCACCCGCGGTATTCAGGGCGTGCCGTTTTTCGTTGTGGCCGGCCAGCACGCCGTGCCCGGCGCGCAAGACACAGAACTCTGGGTTCAGGTCATCGACGAATTGGCGGAACGGCCATGAACTGGCCGCGTCCGACCCGTCCATTGCGTTTCGGGGAATTCGTCGCGCTGATGGCGCTGATGATGTCGTCGGTCGCGTTTTCCATTGACGCGATGCTGCCCGCTTTGCCGACCATCGGCGACCAACTGTCGCCAGATGCCCCGCAAAAGGGGCAATTGGTAATCACCATTTTCGTCCTTGGCATGGGGCTTGGCACGCTGATCTGCGGGCCGGTCTCTGACGCTTACGGGCGTAAATCGGTGCTTCTGGTCGGGATTACCGCCTATATCACGGGCGCGTTGATCGCCATGCAGGCCCAAAGCATAGACGGGCTGCTGGCCGCGCGCTTCTTGCAAGGGCTGGGGGCGGCGGCCCCGCGCGTCATCGCCACCGCAATGGTGCGCGACATGTATGAAGGGCGTGCCATGGCGCGCGTGACCAGCATCATCATGACGCTGTTCATTCTTGTGCCCGCGATTGCACCCTCGATCGGCGCGGTAATCATCTGGTTTGCCGACTGGCGCGCGGTGTTTCTGGCCTTTGTCGCTTTTGGCCTGATCGCTGCGGCATGGCTGATGCTGCGCCAGCCGGAATCCCTTCCGCCCGAGCGGCGGCGCGCCCTGAGCCTGCGCAATATCTGGGCGGCGGTGGCGGAAATTACCACCACGCCCGCCGTGATGATTTATGTTGTGGCGCTGGTATTCGCCTTTGCACCCATGTTTGCGTGGCTGTCCAACCTGCCGATGATCTTTGCCGACGTCTATGACCGCGCCGCCAGTTTTCCGCTATGGTTCGGCATTACTGCGCTCGTCGCCGGCAGCGCCAGCGTGGTCAATGCAAAGCTGGTCATGCGGCTGGGCATGAAGCGAATCGCGACCGCCGCCTTTTTGTGGCAAGCTGTCGTCTCCGTGTTGTTTCTGGCACTGTTGCAGTTCGACCTGCCTGCCCCGTGGGATTTCGCGTTCTTCTTTGCCTTCATGTGCTCGGCGTTTTTCGCAATCGGGCTGACCTTCGGCAACCTGAATGCGCTGGCGCTGCAACCCTTGGGGCATATGGCAGGGGTTGGCGCATCGGTGGTGCAATCGCTGTCTACGGTGGGGTCGGTCATGGTCGCGGTCCCGATTTCGCTGGCCTATAACGGCACACCCATGCCATTGATTACGGGCATGGCGCTTTGTGCCTGCACGGCACTGGCGCTGATGCTGGCGGCGCGTCGTCTTGCCCCGGAACAGCCTGCCGAATAACATTCTTTTTCCCAATTTTGCGCGCTATGCTTGCGCCAATTGCATGTCCTTCAAAGGTGTTTTCACATGGAACTAATCCTTGCCTTGGCCGTCCTGATTGTTCTGGTCGTGCTGATGGGGCTGAAAATCGTGCCGCAGGCGCAGAATTTCGTCATCACCCGGCTGGGCGCTTATCACCGCACGCTGGATGCGGGCGTGAACGTCATCGTGCCATTTCTGGACAAGGTCCATGCGCGCGTTCCAGTGAACGATCAGGTTCTGAACGACATCAACCTGGAAGTGGTCTCGGCCGACAACGTGGTGTTTGGCGCCAAACTTCTGGTTGTCTACCGCATTGAAAATGCCGAAGCGGCGGTGTTCCGCGTGAACAAGATCGACGAATTGGTGATCGGTTTGGTGCAATCTCTGGTGCGCTCGGAACTGGGAAAGGTGGAACTGGACGCAGTGCAATCGGATCGCGGGTCGCTGAATGTGGCGCTGCTGACGGCGCTGGAAGATGCGGGCAAGACCTACGGCATTCGCATTTCACGCTCGGAAATTACCGATGTCACGCTGAACGCGGTCACGCAAACCGCCATGGCCGAAGTGCTGGCAGCCGAGCGCGAGCGCCGCGCCGCCATCACCCGTGCCGAAGGCGAGCGCCGTGCGACAGAGTTGAACGCCGATGCTGAACTTTATGAAGCACAGCGCCGCGCTGATGCCATTCGCGCCATCGCGCAGGCCAACGCGGAATCCAACCGGATGCTGGCTTTGTCGCTAGATACGGACAGCGCGCAGCAAGCCCTGATTTTTCAGACCGCGCGGATGCAGGTCGAGGCGCTGGAAGGCCTGGCCAAATCTCCTAATGCCAAGCTTATCATGTTGCCCGGCGGCCCGTCGAACAGCTTCCGCGAAGCGGCCGCTATTTTGAAGGAGCTGTAGGCCATGGACCTGTTCGCCCTGCCCGATTGGTCCATCTGGGGGCTGGTGGCCGTCATTTTGCTGATCGGCGAAATGCTGACCACCGCCTATGTCGCGCTTGGCTTTGCGGTCGCGGCGGGGCTAATGGCGCTGGTCGTCTGGCTGGTGCCCGGTCTGCCTGTCGTGGTGCAGGCGTTTATCTGGGCGGCGTTGGGGCTGGCAATCTGGCTGGGCCTGTCACGCTGGAACACGCAGCGCCACAAACGGGCCGACATCAACGATTATGACCCGCGCGACAGCCTGCCACCACAGGATCGGGGTGGCTGGACGGGCAAAGAGTAGCAGGTCGCAGGGCCAGCCCATCGACGGCGCGGCGCGCTTCGCCCTTTTTCCACGCCCCGGCCATCCCTTCAGATGCTTGAATACAGGCCCTCATAGATCGGCTGCAACGTCTCTGTGTCGAACAAGGACGAGACAGAGGTGCCCTTCCACGTATTCAGAATAGCTTGGGCAAACATCGGCGCAGTGGCGACTATGCGGATATTGGGTGCAGCCTTCACCGCCTCGGTCGGCGCGATGGAATCGGTGATGACAAGCGATTTCATGACCGAATTGGTAATCCGCTCCACCGCCGGGCCAGACAACACACCATGGGTGATGTAGCTATGAACCTCGGTTGCGCCCGCTTCCATCAACACTTCGGCAGCTTTGCACAGGGTGCCCGCCGTGTCGCAGATGTCATCCACGATAATGCAGGTCTTGCCGGTGACATCCCCGATCACGGTCATTTCGGACACTTCGCCCGCCTTTTCGCGGCGCTTGTCGACAATCGCCAACGGGCAGCCGACCCGCTTGGCCAATTCGCGCGCCCGCGACACCCCCCCCACATCGGGAGAGATAACCATCACGTCATCGAGCCGCCCTTTGAAATGGTGCAGCACATCCAGCGAGAACACCGGTGCAGCATAGAGGTTATCCACCGGGATGTCGAAAAAGCCCTGAATTTGCGTGGCGTGCAGGTCCAGAGTCAGCACACGTTCGATCCCGGCCTGCGCGATCATATTGGCCACCAGCTTGGCCGAAATCGGTGTGCGTGCCTTGGTGCGGCGGTCTTGGCGGGCATAGCCGAAATACGGGATCACGGCGGTAATGCGTGACGCCGATGAGCGTTTCAACGCATCGGCGATAATCAGCAGTTCCATCAGATTGTCATTGGCCGGACGTGAAGTCGATTGCAGAATGAACATATCCTCGCCCCGGACATTTTCGTAAACTTCTACGAAAATCTCCTGATCGTTGAACCGTTCGACACGCGCATCGACCAACCCGACGCTGACGCCGCGATGCAGCGACATGCGCCGGGCGATGGCCTTGGACAGTTCGGGATTGGAATTCCCGGCAATCAGCTTGGGTTCGGTTCGGTCGATCATGGCGGGCAGTCCTTGCGAGTCGGCGTTGACACCGCTTACCACCCCGATACGGTCTTGGAAATGTCACAACCTGCCAAAAGGGGCGCCGCATGTCGCAGATCGACTATTACCTTTCCCCAATGTCACCCTGGACACATATGGTGGGCGATCGCGCGGCGCAGATTGCGCGCAAAGCGGGTGTTGCCCTACGCTACAAGCCTCTGGACCCCTTGGCGCTGTTCCCGCGCACCGGCGGGCAGGTTCTGGCCGAGCGCCATGACAGCCGCAAGGCTTACCGTTTACAGGAACTCGACCGTTGGTCGCGGCGTCTGGGCGTGCCGATCAAACTGCATCCGGCGCATTTCCCGACCAATCCCGCGCCTGCTGCCTATGCTATCATTGCCGCGCAGGAAGCAGGCGGCGGCGATCTGGACAAGCTGGTGACGGGACTAAGCCGCGCCTGCTGGGAAGAGGATCGCAACATTGCCGAGGATGACGTGATCCGCGATTGTCTGGCGGCTGCCGGGTTCGATATCGGGCTGGCCTTTTCCGGGCTGTTGCAAGGCGCAGAGATCTACCCCCGCAACCTGGAAGACGCTGTCGAGGCCGGTGTGTTCGGCGTGCCGTTCTTCGTGGTAGAGGACGCACGGTTCTGGGGTCAGGACCGGTTGGACTTTCTGGCCGAGCATATGGGCGTTACGCTTTAGGGCGTGCCGCGTTCTTCGGCATTCACCCGACCCACTCTAACTCTTTATGGTTGCACGTCTTTTTGCGCAAAACCGAAAACCACTTTTGCGCGACATGCACTAGCCCATAAAAAACCCGCGCCGGACAAGGGCGCGGGTCTTTTATTCGGGTCGGCGTTTATAGTCAGGTCAAGCCGCTTCGGCCTCTGCCTCGGCAGCAGCCCGGCGCTCGCTCTCTTCACGCGACAGCGCCACAGAAGTGCGCACGCCCTTGCTGACAAATTCCATCAGCCCGGACACAACGCGTTCGTTGGGGTCGATCCCGGCACAGCTCAGCACTTCGCGCCCATCGCGCGAGCGCGCCCAGCGGGCAATCTGCTCAGGGCCGTTGCCATATTTCTTGTCGTCGGCGATCGCATCATCCAGCGCCGCCAGCACAACCGCTGCAAAAAGTTTGCGAGCGCGTGCCCCCTGCTCATGGGTAAACGCCGTTCCATCCGCCGCATCAAACATATTGAGTCCTTTGTTCTTGCTCTTGCATTCACCGCGAACGCCTGCCTACCCTTTTTGGGGACTGATTCGCTAGCCCGTGAATGCATACCAGCCATGCAAATAATGCATGGCGGGCAATTCATGGGGTCTAGATCCTGTTCTTGCGTGCCACACGCCATCGCGATATAGCATGCGCCAAAGAAATGTCGCGCCATTACCAAGGTTTACCCCATGCCCAAGATTAACGGAAACGAAATTCGCCCCGGCAATGTGCTGGAGCATGATGGCGGCCTGTGGGCAGCGGTCAAGGTGGGGCATGTCAAGCCGGGCAAGGGTGGCGCTTTTGCGCAGGTAGAAATGAAGAACCTGCGCGACGGGCGCAAGCTGAACGAACGCTTCCGGTCGGATGACAAGGTTGAGCGTGTGCGGCTGGAACAAAAAGATCAGCAATTTCTGTATGAAACCGATGGCCGGTTGGTTGTGATGGATATGGACACGTTCGAACAGATCGAACTAGACGCCGAATTGCTGGGCGAGCGCCGCCCCTTCCTGCAAGACGGCATGACCGTGACCGTGGAATATTACGGCGAAGAAGCGCTGAACATGGCGCTGCCGCAAAAGGTGGTCTGCAAGGTCATGGAGACAGAGCCAGTCGTCAAAGGCCAGACCGCCGCCAACAGCTTCAAGCCTGCCCTGCTGGACAATGGCGTGCGCGTTCTGGTGCCGCCCTTTGTCGGGCAGGACGAGGACATCGTCGTCAACACCGAAACCTTCGAGTATTCCGAACGCGCCTGACGCTTCTTGCGCGGCTTCGGCCAGGGACAGCCCATGCGAGTCTTTGCCTTTGCCTGCACGGTCACAGCCCTGGCACAAGGGGCGCAAGCGCGTGACGTGGCATTGGCGCTTGACTGGCCCGAGGGCATGGCCCGGGCGGCCGAGATCGTAGCCGTGACCCGTGATGCATCGGGCGTGGTATTGGGCACGCAACGCACGACCTTGCCGGAGGGCACACAAGAGGCCGTCTTGTCCTTGCCAAGCCTGTCGCGGCAAGCGACCACGGTGCAGGTCGGCGCGCTGCTGGAGGGCGCTTTCGCCCTGCAAAGCCTGCGCGCGCCGGTCGAGGGCGGGCAACCCCCGGATCAGATACGTCTGAGTGCGGCCCTGACCGCCAGTTTCAGCGCCGAATACTTTTGCGATACGGGCCGCGTGATATCGCTTAGACCGAAGGAAACCGGGTTCACACTGGACGGGCAGGCATTTGAACCGACACCGCTTGCCAACAGCTTCACCGCGCCCGACGGGACCACCGTAAACCGCGCCCCCGGTCTTTTGCAACTCGAACGCGCGGATGGGGCGCTGCTGGAAACCTGCCAGCCAATCCCCGCACGCTCCATCCTGCCGCTGACCGCACTGGAGCAGGATGCGGCTTGGCGGCTGGAGACCGGGCTTGACGGCTCTGACCTGACCTTGGCAGGCGCGCGGCAAGCCGTCGTCGACACCCCGGTCGAGCGATTGGCCACAACCATCGCGCCTGCGGCAGAAAACCGGCTTCGTCTCTCCTTTGGGGCGTATGAACTGACCTTGGACGACACGCCGTGCCGCTTGGTGCGCAGCACTATGCCCTTCCCATTGCAAGCAACGCTTATCGGCCCGGATATGACGACAAGCACCGGTTGCGCGGGCGACCCGTTGCGGGCGCTGGAAGGGCCGCCCTGGCAGGTGACGCATATGTCGGGCCATGCCCTGCTCCGCGCAGCCGAAGGCAACTCGTCGTTTACATTGCAATTTGACACGGGCCGCCTGACGGGACGCACAACCTGCAACCGATATCTGGGGCGCGCGACCGTTGACGGCACGCGCCTTGTGCTGAGCGATCTGGGAAGCACCCGCCTTCCCTGCCCGGCCAACCTGCGCAATCTGGAAACCCGTTTTCTGGACGCGATGGAAGCGGCAACAAGCTTCTTGCGCCTGCCCGACGGTAGATTGGCGCTTTATGCCGGCGCAACCGCTGTTCTGATCGCGGAACGGTAAAGCCGCCCGCCCTTTGGTTAACCCTAAATTACCTGCCTGCGGTCGAGGATGCCCGCGGCTTAAAATTCGGGACAATGTTAGGGCAGAGGATCGAAGGCAGGCCGGATAAAATCGGAGAACCGCTTCCAATCCTGCGAGCTATTTTGATAAATCCGGCGTCTGACCTGCGTCGCAGATGATGTGTAAACCGCGCGGCGGTTCTGTTCCGGCGACAAACACACATCCTGCCAGTCAAGTTCAAGATATCGGAGGAGATCGCGCATGGATGGCTCTGGATCTGCCGTCAACTGATCGTAGTCCAGACGGAAAACCCGGTCCCCAAACACCTGTTCCCAATGCTGCATCAGCTTTGAATAGGCCAGATAATAGGCTACCACATCATCAAGATTATAGGCAAACCCGTTCCCGTTACCTGAATAATAATGCTTGAAGTTTGACCAACATGTCGCGCGTGCATCGCGCACCACATGGATGATCTTTGCCTGCGGAAACAGCGCAAAGATCGCCCCAATCCACCGAAAATTAAGAGGCAGCTTATCCGTCACATATGCAGCACGCCCGCGTATGGCCTCAAGATGCGCCAGATAATTCACCCGGACCTGCATCCCGGCAGCCAAGAATTCATCACCGCTCTGCCAATCAAGGGACGACAGGGAATCGTCCAAAAGCGGAACTTCGCCGCCACCATGAATTTCGGAATGCGCCGACAGCATTTGTTCAATCAGGCTTGTGCCAGACCGTGGCATTCCAACGATAAAAACAGGTGTTGGCGCGGCGGACTGGGTTTCGGAAACCACAGGATCGAAATGGATGGCATTCCCAGCAAAGACATCCATCTGAGACATGAGACGGTCGATATCATCTTCTACGCGGTAAGTGAGCAACGCTTTTTGAAGGCTGTTCGCGGTTGCAAGATGCTGAAAGGCCCGCTTGATATTGCCGCTGTCATCATGTGCTTTTCCTAAGGAAAACCCAAGGAGCATTCTCTCGCGATCGGTCAGGCGGGACTGCTTGAGCATGTCCTCCATTCGTCCGATTTCAGGCGCGCCCTCATCGAATTTCTTGACACAAGCAAGGTTCCAATACGCCTCCGCCGTCGTTTCGTTCTGCGCGACAGCCGCTGAAAGCACATCGGCAGCTTGTTCTGTGTCTCCTTTTATTTTCAGAACATTGCCCAAATTGTTAAGGGCTGGGCCGTAATCCGGAGCTGCCTTCAAAGCGCCCTCGAAGAACCTCTGCGCTTTGTCCAGCTCTCCTCGATCGACGTGAATGTTGCCAATATTGTTAAGCGCCGTTGCATCATCTGGCCGAAGCTCCAGCACCTTGAAAAAGCTTTGCAGAGCGGCCTCGTCTTAACCCAAGGTTTTTTGAATGTTCCCACGGTTTCCGAATGCGTCAGCATCTGTCGGATTAAGCGCGATTATGGTGTTATAGGTTCCAATCGCTTCCTTGGCCTGACCCAACGCAGCCTGACCCGCGGCACGGAGCCGCAACAAGACGGTATGGTCAGGATAAACTTTGACTGCCTCGTCAGTTGCAAGAACCAACTCTTTCATCCGACCGCTATTGTAATAATTAAACAAGGTCCGGATCATCGGAGCGGATGCATCAGGCACCCCGCCAGCGTCCGGAAGTGCCTTGATACCTTCCAGGGCGCGCTTGTTCTTGGGGAATTTATCAAGAACGGACATGTAAAGAGCACGCGCTTCAGAAGAAGCGCCTTGTTTGGCAAGCCCGCGGGCTTTCAAAATCGTTTTCTCAATAGACATGATCGACTGATTAGCGCACCGTCCCCCGGCCTCGCAAGTGCGCGTCTTGCCTTTACGTTATGGGGTATCATAAAGCCGCAGCTTTCATCGCCTGGTCGATGGCCCCTTTGTGACAATTCGCAGATCGCGCGACGCCTTACGACACCCTGAAATCCGCCACATCGCGCAAGGGCAAGTTGCGCGCACGGGTGCCTGTCAGCGCGAATAGCGCGTTGGCCAGCGCGGGCATGGAAGGCGGCGTGCCCGGTTCGCCCACCCCGCCCATATGCGAGTTGTCTTGCAGGATCGCCACCTCTATGCGCGGCACGTCAACCATGCGCAGCGCGTCATAATCGGGGAAATTGGCTTGGTCGGCGCGACCGTCGGTAAAGGTGATTTCCCCCATCACCGCCGCCGACAGCCCGTAGATCAGCCCCGATTCCATCTGCGCGCGCACGATGCCGGGGTCCAGCACCAGCCCCGGATCGCAGACCATGAAAGCGCGGTCGATGCGGATGCGCTCGCCGTCCCGCGCCAGTTCAATGACCACCGCCGTGGGGGTGCCAAACGACCATGTCATCGCCACGCCGCGCGCGCGGCCCTCTGGCAGCGCCGTATCCCAGCCCGACATCTCGCGCACACGGGTCAGAACGCCCGCCGCAACCGGGCTTTCAGGCGCGACATGGGCCAAGCGGAACGCCAGAGGGTCCGCGCCTGCCGCATGGGCCAGTTCATCAATGAAGCTTTCGTGAAAGAACCCGTTGAAAGACGCGCCCACCGAGCGCCAGAAGCCAATCGGCACGTCCAATTCCGCCAGATGCCCCGCCACGCGGTAATTCGGGATCGCATAGGGTTGGTCGAACGCGCCTTCGACATGGCCCTTATCCGCCCCACCCGGCGCGCGGCCCATGATCCGGGTCATGGCCGCGCGGGTGACGGAGGGCGCTGCAATCGCCGCGTTGAAATGGCTGATCCGGCCATCCGCCACCGCGCCTTGCATCCGCGCCATGGCGGCAGGGCGATAGAAGTCATGGCGCATGTCTTCCTCGCGCGACCATGTCAGGCGAATGGGCGTGCCGGGCATGGAAGCGGCAATGCGGGCGACCTGCGCCACCGCATCTGTTTCGGCACGCCGTCCGAACCCGCCGCCCATGAAGGTCGTGTGCAGGGTAATCGCATCCTCACTGAGCCGCGACGCTTCAGCCGCCTTTTGCACACACAGGCGCGGCGCCTGGTTGCCCGCCCAAATGGTCAGGTGCCCGTCTTGCAGCCATGCGGTCGCGCCCTGGGGTTCCATCGTGGAATGGGCAAGGAAGGGCACGCGATACTCGGCGCTGATCGCGCCTTCAGGCAGCGTGGTCACATCGCCATCGTCGCGCAGGGTGGAATTCGGGTCGGTGTCGAAGGCGGCCTCAATGGCGGCGAACATGCCGTTCATATCGGCAGGCAGGGGCGAGTCGGTCCATGTGATATCAACCGCTTTCGCACCTTCCATCGCGGCCCATGTGTTGCGGGCAACCACGGCCACGCCATTGCCCATGTCGATCACCTGCTCGACACTGGGCATGGCCAGCGCGGATGCGGGGTCAAAGCCTGCCATACCACCACCCAGATGCGGACAGATGCGGACGGTTGCGAATTTCATCCCCGGCAGTTGAATGTCGGTCGCGTATTGCGCTTGGCCGGTGATCTTGGCGCGCATGTCGCTGCGCGGCAAAGCGCGGCCCAGCAGCTTCCAGTCGGATTGCGGGCGCAGGTCCACATCCGGGACCGGGCGTGCGGCGGCGTCCTCTGCCAAGTCTGCATAGGCGATGCGCGTGTCATCAGGAGCGATGACGAACCCGCTTTCGGTCCGCAGATCGGCGCGCGCCACGCCAAGGCGGTCGGCGGCAACGGCCTTGAGTGCCTCGCGTGCGCCCGCGCCCGCTAGACGCATCTTCTCGAACGCATCCACGGCCGAAGTGGACCCGCCCGTCACCTGCAAACCCAGCAGCTTGCTGACCGCCGCCAGACCGCCAACAACCGTATGTTGCCACTCTCTCATGGCGTAATCGGCCACGGGCAAGGCACCATGCATCAACGCGCCGTTGTAATAGGCGCTAGATGGAGGACCATGCTCCACGCGGACTGTGTCCCAATCCACGTCCAGTTCTTCGGCCACCAAGGCGGCAAGCGTGGTGTGAACGCCCTGCCCCATCTCGGCACGCGGCGCGATGATGGTTATGCCCGACCGGTCAATGATGACATAAGGGTTCAGCGTGGCCCCCTGATCGGGGGCAAGCGGGTTTTCGACCGGCTTTCGGACCTGATATATCCCGAAGGCCGCGCCACCGGCTACAGCGACCGCGCCCACCAGAAGCGTGCGCCGGGTGATCGTGCCAAGGCGGCTCATTGTGCCCCACCCATCTTGGCCGCGTCATGGATCGCGGCGCGAATGGCTGTGTAGGTGCCACAGCGGCACAGGTTGCCGCTCATGGCCGCGTCAATCTCTTCATCCGTGGGCGCGGGCGTATTTGCCAGCAAATCGGCCGCCTGCATGATCTGACCAGACTGGCAATAGCCGCATTGCGCGACCTGATGACGCTCCCACGCGGTTTGCAAGGCGCTTTGTCCGCCCAGCCCTTCAATCGTGGTGACAGGCCCCCACAGATCGCCCAATTGCACTTGGCAGGACCGAACCGCTTGCCCATCGACATGCACGGTGCAGGCCCCGCAAGCAGCAATCCCGCAGCCGAACTTGGTGCCTGTCAGGCCCAACTCATCGCGCAACACCCACAGAAGCGGTGTGTCGGGGGCGGCGTCGGTCTGATATTGGGTTTCGTTGACGGTGAGGGTAATCGACATCGACAAAGTCCTTTGCAGGTTTGCGCAGATATGGCGCGCAGGCGCAGAATGACCAGCCCCAACGCTGCGTCAGGGCTTGTCACCAAAGCCCGGTGTCACGGATAGCGCGCGGCCCCAAGAATTGGGCCAAGCCCCTGTTCCTGCACCAGAACAGCAAGGCCGGTGCCATCAGGCACCGCGTCCGACAGTGTGTAGCTGAATGGCGCAAGCCCGTCCCACGCATCCAAAACTATCCAGTCGGTGACGATATTGCGATAGGTGATCTCGCGCCCGGCATTCTCACCCGCCATAATCTCGACCGTGGCCTCGTCCAGAAAGCGGACGATCTGCACATCGACGGCGTAATCCAGAACGCCAGAGGCGCTTGCGTTTATCGTCACACCGCCGCCATCCTGCGCGACAATCTCTATCGCGATCTGCCCGCCCCCAAGCGGGTTCATCCGGTGTTCGGCAATCTGCGCCATGACCTGCATCGTGGCATTGCCCTGCACGTCATCCAGACCACCGATTATCATTTGCGGCGTGTAGACAGATTTCCGCCCCATCTTGCGCGCATAAGCCTTCTGGCGTTCGCTGAAGGCGGGTTTGCCGAACGTGTCGGCCCAGCCGATATAATCCCAGTAATCGACATGCAGCGCCAGCGGCAACACCGCGTCATGATCCGCGATCTGGTTCAGCAGATCATCCGCGGGCGGACAGGCAGCGCACCCTTGGGACGTGTATAGCTCTACCACGACAGGGTTTTGCTGTGCCAGAGCCGGACCAGCCAGGCCGATCATCGCGCCAAAGGCAATCGCGGTCGCGGGGTGCAGATGCATGCGGGTTCCGTTCATCGTTTCAAGCGCGATCTAAGCACGCATGGCCGCAAGGGCCAATCAAGGTTTTGCGAGGCTTGCCAACCCGCGACGGAATGGCCACAGGCGATGCAACTGCAAATTTTGTGCACAACGGTATACAAAAATGTTCCTTTTTCCTTGAACGCTTCGCAAAGCAATGGCAAATGCAAGGGGCCAAGACCCCTGTCACCTAATTACGGAGGCTCAGCCCCATGACCATCATCGTCGGACACGATAGCGCGGGTGCGCGCAAGACCCTTTCCGTCGCTGGCAAGAGCATTGCCTATTATTCGATACCCGCAGCACAGGCCGCAGGGCTTGGCGAATTCGACAAGCTGCCCGCCGCGCTGAAAGTGGTGCTGGAAAACATGCTTCGCTTCGAGGATGGCAAGACAGTCACAAGTGACGACATCCGCGCCTTCGCGGAATGGGCAACGAATGGCGGCAAGAACCCGCGCGAGATTGCCTATCGTCCCGCCCGCGTGCTGATGCAGGATTTCACCGGCGTGCCCGCCGTGGTCGATCTGGCCGCCATGCGCGACGGCATCAAGGCTTTGGGCGGTGACGCGCAAAAGATCAACCCGCTGAACCCGGTCGATCTGGTCATTGACCATTCGGTGATGATTGACGAATTCGGCAACCCGCGCGCCTTCCAGATGAATGTGGACCGCGAATACGAGCGTAACATCGAACGCTACACCTTCCTGAAATGGGGTCAGAAAGCGTTCAACAATTTCCGTGTGGTGCCGCCGGGCACTGGCATCTGTCATCAGGTGAACCTTGAATATCTGTCCCAGACCGTCTGGACCGATACCGACCAAAACGGCGCTGAAGTGGCCTATCCCGACACGCTGGTGGGCACTGACAGCCACACCACCATGGTCAATGGTCTGGCCGTTCTGGGCTGGGGTGTTGGCGGGATCGAGGCAGAGGCCGCGATGCTGGGCCAGCCCGTGTCGATGCTGATCCCCGAAGTCGTGGGCTTCAAGCTGACCGGCGCGATGGTCGAAGGCACCACCGCCACCGACCTTGTGCTCAAAGTCGTGCAGATGCTGCGCGCGCATGGCGTGGTTGGCAAATTCGTGGAATTCTACGGCGAGGGTCTGGACCAGTTGCCGTTGGCAGACCGTGCGACGATTGCCAATATGGCCCCCGAATACGGCGCAACCTGCGGTTTCTTCCCGATTGACGATGAAACCCTGCGCTACCTGCGCACCACGGGCCGGGATGAGGACCGCGTGGCGCTCGTCGAAGCCTATGCAAAAGAAAACGGCTTCTGGCGCGGGGCGGATTACGCGCCGGTCTACACCTCCACGCTGGAGCTGGACATGGGCAGCGTTGTGCCTGCCATTTCCGGCCCCAAGCGCCCGCAGGACCACACGCCGCTGGACCAAGCGGCAGCAAAGTTTCTGGACGTGGTGTCGGAATATCGCGGCGTTGCCGCCGATGACGAGGCTGCCGAGATGGCGGATGAAGGCCCTGCCCCCACCGCCCCGGCCGACCCGCGCAAAACCGTTGCTGTTGCGGGCGAAAATTACGAACTGCGCGATGGCTCTGTGGTGATCGCGTCCATTACCTCCTGCACCAACACCTCGAACCCCTATGTGATGATCGGGGCCGGTCTGGTCGCCCGCAAGGCGCGCGCGCTGGGTCTGACCCGCAAGCCTTGGGTGAAAACCTCGCTCGCGCCCGGCTCTCAGGTCGTCTCGGCCTATCTGGAAGCAGCGGAACTGCAAGAGGATCTGGACGCAATCGGCTTCAACCTTGTCGGCTACGGCTGCACCACCTGCATCGGCAATTCTGGCCCGCTGCAAGAGGAAATCTCCAAGGCGATCAACGACAATGACCTGATCGCCACCAGCGTTCTGTCGGGCAACCGGAACTTTGAAGGGCGCATCTCCCCGGATGTGCGCGCCAACTACCTCGCCTCGCCGCCCTTGGTCGTGGCCTATGCGCTGGCCGGTGACATGAATATCGACATCACCCAAGACCCGATCGCGCAGACGCCCGAAGGCAAAGATGTCTACCTCAAAGACATCTGGCCCACCCAGAAAGAAGTGGCAGATCTGGTGGAAGCGACCGTCACGCGCGAAGCCTTCCAGTCGAAATATGCCGATGTGTTCAAGGGCGATGAGAAATGGCAAGGCGTGAAGACGCCCGACTCGGAAACCTATGACTGGCCAGCGTCTTCGACCTACATCCAGAACCCGCCCTATTTCCGCGACATGGGCGCAGAGGCTGGCACGATTTCCGACCTGAAAGGTGGGCGCATTCTGGCACTTCTGGGCGATATGGTCACGACCGACCACATCAGCCCGGCAGGCAGCTTCAAGGCCGGCACCCCCGCAGGCCGCTATCTGGAAGAGCGCCAAGTGCCAGTGCGCGAGTTCAACTCTTACGGCTCGCGCCGTGGCAACCACGAAGTGATGATGCGCGGCACCTTCGCCAATATCCGCATCCGCAACGCCATGCTGGACGGGGTTGAAGGCGGCTACACCAAGGGGCCGGACGGCGCGCAAGCCGCCATTTTCGATGCCGCCATGGCCTATCAGGCAGACGGCACGCCGCTGGTGGTGATCGGCGGCAAGGAATACGGCGCTGGCTCCAGCCGCGACTGGGCGGCCAAGGGCACCAGCCTGTTGGGCGTAAAAGCGGTGATTGCCGAATCGTTCGAGCGTATCCACCGTTCCAACCTTGTCGGCATGGGCGTCATCCCGTTCGAGTTCACCGGCGGCGACACCCGTGAAAGCCTTGGCCTGACGGGTGATGAAATCATCAATATCAGCGGCTTGGAAGGTGATTTGAAACCACTTTCCGACGTGTCCTGCACGATCGTTTATGCCGATGGCACGGAAAAGACGATCACGCTCAAGTGCCGCATCGATACCGGCATCGAGAAAGAATACGTCGAACATGGTGGCGTGCTGCACTACGTGCTGCGCGACCTCGCCAAAACGGCGTAACCGCTTCACATTCTCGACAGACCCCGGCGCGGCCACCGCGCCGGGGTTTTCCTTTGCCCAAACCTCGGGCTATCGTCGCGCCATCAAACCGGAGAGAGCATGGCCACCCGTATCGTTGCATTCGTCACTCTTGGCCTGTTTCTGGCCTTTGTCGTGGTCATGGCCTCGGTCACGTTCTTCGTGCGTGACCCATTACCGATTGTCGGGCCAAACCAACGCCTTGTGCTGGACACAACCGAAATCATGCCGCCCTTGCGTGCAGAGATTGCGATTGACGGCGACTTCAAGGCGCTGCTGTCTGTCACACCGCTGGACCGGGTCGACCAGGTGCGTCTGCGCTTTACAGGCAGCGACGATGTTCCGTTGGCCCAGCAAGACGACACCGCTGAAGCACAGTTCACCCGGACCGGGCGTTGGGAACTGGTGCTGGTGTCGGGCGGCGCGGAAGAAGTGCTGGCCTTCGTGCTACGGGATTAGGTCGTTTCGCGTTCTTCAGATTCGATGGCCGGTATCGCCAGGCGTTCTTCGCTTTCAGCCCCGCACAGCAACTCAACCGCCCGGTCAGCAGCGTCATGGAACGGCTCCAGAACCACATCTGCCCCAGAGGCGAATAACTCCTCAGTATCGCGCGCATTATGCGATGCGACCGCAATGCGCCCCGGAAAGCCCGACATCCGGGTCAGTTGTATCAGCGTGCTGCGTGTATCTTCATGGCTAAGCCCGGTCGGGTGGATCGGCACGGTCGAGACGATCCATTTTGCATGGGGCAAGGGCAGTTCCGCCACGAATTCGGGGTCGCTGGCATCACCGAATTCGGTTTCCAGCCCCAAGTTACGCCAACGCCTGATGGCGCTTGGGTTGAAATCCACCCCCAACACCTTGATGCCCCGTTTTTGCAACCGCAGCCCGATGGCCGTGCCAAACCGCCCCAAGCCGAAAATAATAACCTGATGATTGTCGTTGCGATGCATGCCAGCCTCTGACGGCTCTCGCGGCGTGCCCTTGCGCTCGAATATGCCAAGGTAGCGATCAAGCCGGGCATAAATCTGATGCGAGTAGGTAATCATATAGGTCGAGGCCGCGATGGTCACGAGGCCCACCATGGTCACAAGCCCCAGCGCATCCTCCTGCACATGGCCGATAGTCACACCCATCGCTATGAAGATCAGCGAAAATTCACTGATTTGGGCCACTGTCAGACCTGCCAGAAACCCCGTGCGCTTGCGGTAGCCCATCGCCCCCATGATGGCCAGCACGATCAGGGGGTTGCCGATCAAAACGAAAAGCGAAAACACAATCGCGCCAAGGACATGGGTGCCCAAGAGCGACAGGTCCAGCCCAGACCCCAGCGCAATGAAGAAGAACAGCAGCAGAAAATCACGCAACGGGGCAAGGCGCGCGGCAATCGTTTCACGGTACGGGGTTGAGGCCAGAGCAACACCAGCCAGCAGCCCCCCCACTTCCTTGCCCAAGCCCACCAGATCGCCCACCGCCGCAAACATCGCGGCCATGGCAATGGCAAAGATCACAAGCAATTCCGGCGCATGGGCCAGCTTTTCGGTCAGCGGGTCGGCACCATAACGCACGAACAAGATGACCACCGCCACCATCGCCACGCCAGATCCAAGCACCAAAGGCACTGACCCGCCGCCGTGCCCCTCCGCCGCAGCCCCGATCCCGATGGCCGACAACACGATCATGGCCAGCACCACGACAAGGTCCTGCACAATCAGGAAGCCAAGCGCGATCTGGCCATGCAAGCTGTCAATCTCGCGCTTGTCGGATAGCAGTTTGACAATAATGATGGTCGAAGAGAAGGTCAGCGCAATGGCGACATACAAGCTGGTGATATGTCCCAACCCAAGTGCAAGCCCGATCAGGTAGCCGAAAATCGACGTGAACGCGACCTGCCCAAGACCCGTCAGCAAGGACACCGCCCCAAGCGATCGGATCAGTTTGACGTCCAGCTTGATCCCGACCAGGAACAACAGGACCGCAATGCCCAATTGCGACAGCAGCCCGATCTGGGCATCCGAGCGCACAAGATCCAGCGCGGATGGTCCCGCGATCAACCCCACGGCTATGAAACTGACAATCAGGGGCTGACGCAGGATAATCCCGACAAAACCCGTTACGGCGGCCAGAACCAACAGTGCGGCAATCTCTGCAAAGGGGGATTGCGCAATGATATCAATCACGGTTCTGGTCCTTTCACGGGCCTATCCGCCCGCCTGTCATGCCTTGCCACCATTCAATCAAATTTTTGGCAGGACATTGATTTTGGTCAAACCTTTAACCGGAAGACCGGTTTTTGTGTTTAGATTCTTCGCGGGTCAGCGTGCCGCAGCACGCTCCATAGCCGGGCGGATACGATTTTCCATGATCTCACGCGTGATGGGCCCGGCATAGCGGAATTCGATGGTGCCATCGCCCGCAACGACGAACGTTTCCGGCAGGCCGACCACGCCCCAGTCCAACCCTGTGCGCGCAGCCGGGTCGGACCCGATGGCGGCGAACGGGTCGCCCAACTCGTCCAGAAAATCCTCTGCCTTGTCCGCCTGATCGCGGTAGTTCACGCCATAAATGATCGTGCCTTCCTCGGCCAGTTCCTCCAAGAACGGATGTTCCGCGCGGCAGGGCGGGCACCATGTCGCCCAGAAATTGACCAGCGTCACCTCGCCCTCGCGCAGCATGGCGTCAGTGAATAGGGCACGCTCTCCCAGTTGCTGCACGCCAAGCGCGGGCGCGTCCTGCCCGGCACGGGCCGAAGGCAGATCGTTGCGCCCTTCGCGGAAATTGCCGATATAGAACATCACCGCCAGCCCCAGAAACAGCAGCGGCGGCAACAGCATTAGTGGGCGGATTTTACCCATTCTTTCCTCGTTTCTGCTCAAAGGCGTCCAAGTCGCGGCGCACCCGGCGACCGCGCGCAACATACCAAAGCGCCAGCGCCACCAGCAGCGCGAGCGAGACCAGATAGGCCGACGTAACCTCGACCACGTAACGTCCAAGATCGGGCATCATGCCATCCGCTCCCGTGCCGCTAGCGCCTTCATGCGACGGGCGCGAATTTCGGTGCGGGTGCCCGCCAAAACCAACGCCAGAAAGATCAGCCCGAAGCCGACCATGCAGGTGTAAAGCGGGGCTTTATAAGCCCAGTCCATGCGCGTGCCCGGTTGCACCGACAACGACGCGCCCTGATGCAGCCCTTGGTTCCAGAAATTCGCCGCATAGCGCGACAGCACCGCAAAGACCGACCCGACAAGGCACAGCACGGCCGTTAGGTCCGCGCCGGTGTCCGGGTCGTCAATGGCCGACCACATGGCGATGTAGCCAAGATAGAACAGGAACAGGATCAGGAAGGACGTCAGGCGCGGGTCCCATGCCCACCATGTGCCCCACATCGGCTGGCCCCAGACAGCACCTGTAATCAGCCCGATCACCGTCATCACCGCGCCCACCGGGGCGGCGGCACGGGCGGCAAGCGCGCTGACATGGTGACGACGGATCAGCCAGACCAGCGAGGCGACCAGCATCATCAGCCATGCATTGATCGCCATTAACGCGGCCGGAACATGGATGAAGACAATCTTCACGGTAGAGCCTTGGCGAAAATCATCGGGCGTGAAGAAAAATCCCCAGACCAGCCCGACGGTCGTCACGACCACGGCCGCAACCGCCACGATCGGCAACAGCCAATCGGTGGTGCGCATGAATTTCAGCGGGTTGGCATATTCCCAAAGTGACGACATGAGGATTACCTATCTTTGCGTGGGTGGGCTCTCAAGCGAAACCGGCGCGGTTCACCGAAGGTTTATCCGGATCACATGCGCAGAGGCAAAGGGCAATAATGCCACAGCCCCCGCCGTGATCCCGGCCAGAAGGGCCAAGGGCGTGCCAATGTCCAAGCCTTGCGCACCGCGCGACACCACTTCGGCACCGAAAACAAGGGTCGGGATGTAAAGCGGCAGCACCAGCAACGACAGCAAAAGCCCGCCACGTTTCAGCCCCACCGTCAGCGCCGCACCAAACGTGCCGATGACCGACAGCGCCGGCGTGCCAAGCGTCAGCGACAGCAGCAGCCAGCCATAGGCGGGCACGGGCAGGTTCAGCAGCAACCCCAGCACGGGAGAGACAAGCACCAGCGGCACGCCCGTGGTCAGCCAATGCGCCAGCGCCTTGATACTGACCACCCCTTCCAGCGGCACGGGCGCGGTCGCCAGCAAATCCAGCGAGCCATCCTCGTAATCCAGCGCGAAAATGCGGTCGAGCGACAGCAGGCAGGCCAACAGCGCCCCCACCCACAAAATGCCCGGTGCGATCAGCGCCAGCGTGCCGCGCTCTGGCCCCACGCCCAAGGGCACCAGAACAGCCAATATCAGGAAAAACGCCAGCCCAAGGCCAAAGCCGCCGCCGGCGCGAAAGGCCAGTCGCATATCGCGGATCAGCAGCGCGATCATAGGAACGCCTCGTCAAAGCCGCTTGAGGGGTCGGGCATCCGCGCCTTGTAAGGGCCAAGGTCCAGCACCCGCGCTTCGGGCAGGCCAAGGTCGATATGCGTGGCCATCAAGGCCATGCCGCCCGCCGCAAGATGCGCGCGCACCACATCGGCAAAGAGCGCCACCGATGCCGCATCCAGCGACACGGTCGGTTCATCCAGCACCCAAGTAGGACGCCCTGTGACCATCAACCGCGCCAGCCCCAGACGCCGCTTTTGTCCCGCTGACAGGTTTTGCGCCGCGCGGTCTGCCAAGCTGCGCAGGTTCATGCGGTCCAGCGCGTGGTCAATCCCGCGCGTGCCGTAGATCGCGGCCCAAAAGGTCAGGTTTTCTGTCACGCTCAGGGTGGCTTTCAACCCATCCGCATGGCCCGCATAGGCAATCGTGTCTGGGGGGCTGTCGATCTGGCCCGCCATCGCCGGTTGCAGCCCGGCAATGGTGCGCAAGGCCGTGGTCTTGCCACAACCATTGGGGCCGCGCAGCACCAGGGCCTGACCCGGTTCCAACACAAAGCTGACCCCTTCCAGCAGGGGCAGTCCACCACGGGCGCAGGCCAAATCTGTTACCTTCAAAGACATGAATGTCGCATAGCCCGCTTTGACAGCGATGGGAAGGGCGCGGCGTTACTCTACCGTCACCGATTTCGCCAGATTGCGCGGTTGGTCCACATCGGTGCCCCGGTGCAGCGCCGTATGATAGGCGATAAGCTGGGCGGGCACGGCATAGACAATCGGCGCAATCAAATCCGGCACCGGCGGCATTTGCAGCGTGTGGGGCACATCGCCCGCCGCCTTTATCCCCGCCGGATCGCTGATAAGCAAAACCTGCCCCTGCCGCGCCATCACTTCCTGCATGTTCGACACGGTCTTTTCATACAGGCCGTCATGCGGCGCAAACACGATGACCGGAAACTCGGAATCTATCAAGGCGATCGGGCCGTGCTTCAGCTCGCCCGCTGCATAAGCTTCGGCGTGTATATAGCTGATTTCCTTTAGCTTTAGCGCACCCTCCAGCGCCAGAGGATACATCGTGCCGCGCCCCAGGAACAGCACGTCACGCGCCTGTGACAGGATCTTGGTCAGGCGTTCAATCTCGCCCTCGCGGTCCAATGCCTGGGCCATGAAACCGGGCAAGCTGCGCAGGTCTTCGACAAGGCGGGTATACTCTTCGGGGCTTAGATGCCCGCGCGCGCGCCCCGCTTCCAGCGCCAGCACCGCCAGCACCAGAAGCTGTGCGGTGAACGCCTTGGTCGATGCCACGCCAATCTCTGGGCCGGCATGGATGGGCAAGGCCACGTCGCTTTCGCGCGCAATGGACGAGGTCGGCACATTCACCACCGACACGACCTGAGCGACATGCGGGCGAACATGGCGCAGCGCGGCCAATGTGTCGGCGGTTTCCCCCGATTGGCTGACGAAAAGCGCCATGTTGTCACGCCCCAGAACCGGGTCGCGGTAGCGGTATTCGCTGGCGATATCCAGTTCCACCGGCAGGCCCGCGTATTTCTCGAACCAGTATTTCGCGACCTGGCAGGCATAATAGGCCGTGCCACACGCGACCATAATCAGGCGGTCGGTGCGCGTGAAATCAAAGCCATCCGGCAATTCCAGCATGTCGCTGTCCAACCCGCTGTAAAACCCAAGAGCGGCCTTCAGGATGGCGGGTTGTTCGGCCATTTCCTTGGCCATGAAATGCTTATGGCCCGATTTATCGACCTGCGCGGTGTCAAGGTTGATGCGCGTCATGGGCCGGTTGGTCTGGTTCCCGTCGGCGTCGTAAATCTGCGCGCCCGCACGGGTCAGGACCGCCAGATCGCCCTCTTCCAGATAGGTGATGCGATCGGTGATCTCTGTCAGGGCAATCGCGTCAGAGCCAAGGAACATTTCATCGGTGCCATGACCAAGACACAAGGGCGAACCGCGCCGTGCGCAGATGATAAGATCATCCTCGCCCTCAAACACGAAGGCCAGTGCGAAGGCGCCGTCGAGCCGCGCCAACGTTTCGCGCGCGGCCTCGAGCGGTGTGCGCCCCTGATCCAGCAAGCGCGAGGTCAGTTGCACAATGGTTTCCGTATCGGTCTGGCTTTGGAATTGCGCGCCCTCGGCGGTAAGCTCTTCGCGCAGCTTGCGGAAATTCTCGATAATGCCATTATGCACCACCGCCACGCGACCTGCGCGGTGCGGATGCGCATTGGCCACGCTCGGCCCGCCATGCGTGGCCCAGCGCGTGTGACCAATGCCCACGCGCCCCGGCAGCGGGTCATGCACCATCATGTCGGACAGGTTAATCAGCTTGCCAACGGCGCGGCGGCGATCCAGCACGCCCTTGTTGACGGTCGCAATGCCCGCACTGTCATATCCGCGATATTCCAGCCGTTTCAGCGCCGACAGAATGGCGGGGGACACTTCATGTTTGCCAAGGATGCCAACGATACCACACATGTGCCTTACCCCTTGCCCTGAGACGCTTTGCGCGCGCGAAGTCTATCCATCAGCTTGGCACCCAGACCCGGTTTTGTCACCTGATCTGCGCGGCCCAGCGCAAGCGCGCCGTCTGGCACATCGCGGGTGATGACCGATCCCGACCCGGTCAGCGCATCTGCGCCCACGGTGACAGGGGCGACCAGCATGGTGGATGACCCGATGAAGGCGCCCTGCCCAATGGTGGTGCGGTGCTTGAACACGCCATCGTAGTTGCAGGTTACGGTTCCCGCGCCCAGATTTGCATGCGCGCCCACATCGGCATCGCCAACATAGGACAGGTGATTGACCTTGGCGCCCTCGCCCAGTTGGGCGTTCTTGATTTCGACGAAATTGCCGACCCGCACATCTTCGGCCAGTTCGGCACCGGGGCGCAGGCGGGCATAAGGTCCGACCACCGCGCCGCGACTGACATGCGCCCCTTCCAGATGGCTGAACGCGCGTATGGTCGCGCCCGATTCGACCGTCACATCAGGACCAAAGACGACATAGGGTTCGACCACGCAATCACGGCCCAGATATGTGTCTTGCGCGAAGATGACCGTGTCGGGGGCTTGCAGGGTGACGCCGTTTTCCAGCGCCTCGGCGCGGGCATGGGCCTGAAACGCCGCCTCGGCGCTTGCCAGTTCCGCGCGGGTATTGATACCTAGGGTTTCGGCTTCGTCGCAAGTGACAACCCCGGCCGTCAGTCCACGCGCACGGGCCAAACCGACCACGTCGGTCAGGTAATACTCTCCAGAGGCGTTGTCATTGCTGACCTGAGCGATCAGGTCGAACAGAACCGCCCGATCCGCACACAGAACCCCGCTGTTGCACAGCGTGATCGCGCGCTCATCCTCTGTCGCGTCCTTGAATTCGACGATCCGCTCCAGCCGGTCGCCATGGGCCACCAGCCGCCCGTAGCGCCCCGGATCAGCGGCATGAAAGCCCAGCACGACCACGTCATGCGCCGCGCGCGCGGTTTGCAACGCATCCAGCGTTTCCGGGCGGATAAAGGGTGTGTCACCATAGAGCACCACGACATCTCCGGGCTGGTCTTCCAGCGCCGCGCGCGCCTGACCAACCGCATGTGCCGTGCCAAGCTGCTCTGTCTGGGTGACGATGACGGCTTCGGGGTCTTCATCCGTCACCACGCGGGCCACCTGTTCGCCGCCATGACCCACAACCACGACCACGCGCGCCGGGTCCAAAGCGCGGCCCGCACGCATGGCATGGACAACAAGCGGACAGGCCGCCAAGCTGTGCAGCACTTTCGGCAAATCCGAGTCCATGCGGCTACCCTGCCCCGCGGCAAGAATGACAAGTGAAATACCCATATGCCCTCAATCCATTTTCTTTTGTGCCTGAATGCGCGGATTGACGCACCGGCGCAAGCCTTGGCCGTATCACGGCTGGTTTCAAGCTGAAACAGGGGCGAATTTCTGCCGGTTTGACCGATATCAATGTCAGGCGCGCGCAAACTGCCGATACTTGGCCCATATCGCAGGAGGACTGCTTATGTATGCCAGAATCCTTGTCGCCGTCGATTTGGCGAAACCCGACCGCGCGCGACAGGTGTTGGCACAGGCGCAAAAGCTGTGCGACCCGGATGGCATCATCCGCCTGTTGCATATTCTAAGCGATCCTGTCACGCTTAAGTTGCGCGCAACTGCGATGGCTAGGCTGCTGGCGCTGAGTGGTGGCACTGATTCACGCATCCTGCCGGTGTTGCGCGACGGGCAAGTCGAGGCGCAAATTCGCGCCCTGGCTGAAAACGACAGGGCCGATCTGGTCATGCTGGCCAGCCGCTTACCGGGTATGGCAAAGTTTTTGCACGACACCTCCGCCACCCAACTGACACGCCATTCCAGCACATTGGTGCTTGTGGCCCGGACCCTCACCCCAGAAAGGAACCCCCATCATGTATGACTCCATCGTCATCGCCGCCGCGCTTTTTAACGAAGGCACGACAACCCGTGCGGCACTCGACAAGGCAAAGACCTTGCTAAACCCCGGCGGGGCCGTCACCCTCGTCCATGTCATTGAAGAGGTGCCTGGCTATGTCGCAGCCTCGATCCCAAGGGAACATATGAACGCGCGCCAACGCGAGGTGCAGGAACAGCTTGATGCAATGGCCGCATCGGTTGACGGGCTGAAGGTCAAGGCGATTATCCGCCATGGCCAGCCCTCGGCGTCTATCCTTGGGGCGGCAAAAGAGGCTACGGCAGATCTGATTATGATCGCCAGCCACAAGCCCGGCCTGAGCGATTATTTCATTGGTTCCACGGCTGCGCGCATTGTGCGGCACGCTCAATGCTCTGTGCTGGTCACACGCTGACGAGATCGGGGCGGTTTGCCAAGTCGCCGCCCCTGTGCCACCCTGTGGTATACAACAGCTAGGGAGTGGAGCATGTATAAATCCATCGTCGTCGCCGTGGCCCTTTTCAACAAAGGGGCCACCAGCCGCGAGTTGATCAAAAGGGCCAACAAGCTGGTCGATCCGGACGGCAGCATCACGCTTGTGCATGTGCTGGACGAGGTGCCCGCCTATTTGACCGCTGCGGTCGCAAAGGAACAACTGCTTGCGCATCGCAAGGCGATCCGGGAGCAACTTGATTCGCTGGCGGCAACCGCCAAGGCCAAACGGGTCGATGTCGATCTGCGCGGCGGGCGTCCGTCGGAAAACATCCTTGCCTGCGCCGAGGAATGCCATGCCGACCTGATCATGATCGCCAGCCACAAGCCGGGCATGAGCGATTATTTCATCGGCTCTACCGCATCGCGTGTGGTGCGTCACAGCCAAGTTGCGGTTCTGGTCAGCCGCTGACGACGCTTTTTCCCCGGCAGGTGACGTTCTCAGCCCTTCCCCGCGCCGAGCGACAGCGTATCTATCGCGCAGGTTTGAACGGGTAACAGCACATGTCGGACGCATTGGTCATCTTCACGCCTTCTGGAAAACGGGGGCGTTTTACCCTTGGCACGCCGGTTCTGACGGCGGCCCGACACTTGGGTGTTGACCTCGATTCGGTCTGCGGTGGCCGTGGCATCTGCTCCAAATGCCAGATCACGCCGGGCTATGGCGATTTTTCCAAACATGGCGTGCATGTTGCGGCAGATGCGCTGTCCGACTGGAACGCGGTCGAGCAACGCTACCACGACAAGCGCGGTTTGAAATCGGGCCGCCGCTTGGGCTGTCAGGCACAGATCATGGGCGATGTGGTCATTGACGTGCCCTCTGAGAGCCAGCTTCACAAGCAGGTTATCCGCAAGGACGCGGGCACGCGCCCCATGGTCATGGACCCGGCCACGCGGCTGTTTTTCGTCGAGGTCACAGAGCCCGACATGCACGAACCTTCGGGCGATCTGGAACGGCTGGCAGCGGCATTGCGCGCGCAATGGGACGTGCCCGAGATTGCGATGGGTCTGGACGTGCTGCGCAAGCTGCAACCCGCCTTGCGCGCGGGCGGCTGGCAGGTGACAGTTGCGCTGTTTTCCGACCATTCGGGCGGCGCGGCGCAGGTGCTGGATATCTGGCCGGGGCTGTATGAAGGCACGCTTTACGGGCTGGCGATTGATCTGGGTTCAACCACCATCGCGGCCCATCTGTGCGATTTGCGCGATGGGCAGGTGGTGGCGTCTTCCGGTATCATGAACCCACAAATCCGCTTTGGCGAAGACCTGATGAGCCGCGTCAGCTACGCCATGATGAACCCCGGCGGCGATGTGGACATGACCCGCGCGGTGCGCGAAAGCCTTGACACGCTGATCGCCGAACTGGCGTCAGACGCAGGCTGCAACGCGCGCCAGATCATGGAAACGGTGATCGTGTGCAACCCGGTCATGCATCATCTGCTGCTGGGGGTGGACCCGGTCGAATTGGGCCAAGCGCCTTTCGCGCTGGCAACCTCTGGCGCGCTGTCGCTGGGCGCGCGCGAATTGGACCTGACCGCGCTGAACCCCGCTGCGCGCGCCTATCTGCTGCCCTGTATCGCAGGGCATGTGGGCGCCGATGCCGCCGCCGTGGCCCTGTCGGAAGCGCCAGAGCAATCGGATGATCTGGTCTTGATAGTCGATGTGGGCACCAACGCGGAAATCCTTCTGGGCGATAAACGCCGCGTTCTGGCCTGTTCCTCGCCCACCGGACCAGCCTTTGAGGGCGCGCAGATTTCCTCTGGACAACGGGCCGCGCCCGGCGCGATCGAACGCATTGAAATCGACCCTGTCACCAAGGAACCGCGCTTTCGCGTGATCGGGTCGGAATTGTGGTCGGATGACCCGGAATTTGCCGCCAGTGTGACCGGCATTTGCGGGTCGGGCATTATAGAGGCCGTGGCAGAAATGCGTATGGCCGGGCTTGTGGACCCGTCAGGGCTGATCGGGTCGGCCACGCAAACCGGAACGCCCCGCTGCACACCCGAAGGCCGCACGCATGCCTACCTGATCCACGATGCCAGTGCTGCGGGCGGGCCGCGCATTACTGTCACCCAAGGCGATATCCGCGCGATCCAGCTTGCGAAATCGGCGCTTTATGCGGGTGCGCGGCTGTTGATGGACGAAATCGGCACCGATGCGGTGGACCGCATTGTGCTGGCAGGCGCATTCGGCGCGCATATCAGCCCCAAACATGCGATGGTTCTGGGCATGATCCCGGATGCGCCCTTGGACCGGGTAACAAGTGCCGGAAATGCCGCAGGCACCGGCGCACGCATGGCGCTATGCTCCAAAGCGGCGCGTGCAGCGATCGAGCAGACCGTGACCCGTATTCACAAGGTCGAAACCGCAATCGAGCCGCGCTTTCAAGAGCATTTCGTGGCCGCAAACGCCCTGCCCCACGCGACAGCACCTTTCCCGGAACTCTCGCGCGTTGTGACGCTGCCGCAGGTCAGCTTCAACATCGGGGGCAGCGAAGGGCGTCGGCGTAAACGCGGGGCGTAAGGTCGTTTACGAAGCTGATAGCTGCAAATAGGCTATAAGGGCCAAGGCCGGCGGTCCTGCGATATGCGCCAGCACGGTCAGCCAGAACCAAGATGCCTCTGTGTGGCGGTCAACCATCCGGTAGCCGCCTCCGGGCGAGCGGCCCAGAATGCGTCCACGCTGTGCGCCATAAAGCCCATAAAGCATTGACGCCAGCGCCAGCCCGACACTCCCCCAAATCCATGGATTTTGTATAAACGCCATCGCGCGCCTTTCGACCTGTTCGACTCCCCATGGTTTTCCCAAAAGCTTTTGGCAGAATTATGGTCATAAGGGCCAGAAGTGGCGCTCTTTGGGCAGGCGACTTGTCACGCGCAAAAGGAACCACATCTAATGTCAACGAAGCGCCGCGCCGCAGCCATAGACATCGGCAATGAACAGAAGCGACAAGATGCCCCCAATTGACCTTGCCCAACGCACCCGCCTGCCCGACGCACTTCGCGTGCTGCTGGAGCAATACCCCCGCGACATGTGGGAGAGCCACCGCAATTTCGACGGGCTGACTCGCTTCTGGCTGGAGCGGCACCTGATGTTCCGCCGCGCGCTGGGCCAGTGGCAGGATGACACGCGCGGTTTTCTGGACAAGGGCCGCGACCCGCGCGCACATGGGCAGATGACCGCGCGGATCGGAGGCTTTTTGATAAATGAGCTGCACGGCCATCACCACATAGAGGACGCGCATTATTTCCCGGTTCTGGCGCAGGCAGAGAAGCGCTTGGCCCATGGGTTCGACCTGCTGGATGCCGACCATCACGCGCTCGATGCCCAGCTTGCCGCGCTGACCGACGCCGCAAACACCCATTTGCGCGCCCTGCAAGACAAGGGCGCGGATCAGAAGTCCAGCGCCGGCGCGATGCTGGCGCGGTTGGATGGGTTCGAGCGGTTTCTAGACCGCCATCTGGTCGATGAGGAAGAACTGGTGGTGCCCACGATCCTGCACCATGCGTTGAAGTTCTAGGCAGGGGCACGGCCCCCGCCCGTTCGCAGCTCTGCTAGGCCGCCAGAGCCGCCTCCACCGCCTCTGCCAGCCGTCCGACGATCTGATCGACATCGTCTTTCGTCACGATAAACGGTGGCGCCAGCAACACATGATCGCCGCGCATCCCGTCAATCGTGCCGCCCATCGGATAGACCATCAGGCCGCGCGCCATGGCCTCTGCCTTGATACGCGCGTGCAGCTTGCGTGCCGGGTCAAACGGCGCTTTCGTGTCGCGGTCGGCCACAAGTTCAATCGCCTGAAACAGCCCGCGCCCGCGGATATCACCGACATGCGCGTGCTGGCCAAAAGTGGCTTGCAAACGCGCGCGCAGATGCGCGCCCATCGCCTGCACATTGTCCAGCAGATTGTCGCGCGCAATAACCTTTTGCACCGCCAAAGCCGCCGCCGCCGCCATCGGGTGGCCCATATAGGTGTGACCATGCTGGAAAAACCCAGTGCCCTTGGCGAAAGCCTGATAAATCCGGTCGCTCAGCAGCGTTGCCCCAACCGGCTGATAGCCGCCACCCAAACCCTTGGCGATGGTCAGCAGGTCCGGCACAATCCCATCCTGTTCGCAGGCATAAAGCGATCCGGTGCGCCCCATGCCGCACATCACTTCGTCCAGGATCAGCAACACGCCGTATTTGTCGCAAATGGCGCGAATTTGCTTGAAATAGTCACCCACAGAGGGCACCGCGCCTGCCGTCGCGCCCACCACGGGTTCAGCGATGAAAGCGCACACGGTGTCGGGGCCAAGTTCAAGGATCTTGGCCTCCAACTCTCCGGCCGCGCGGGTGGCGTAATCGGCATCGGTTTCACCCGCCAATTGTTCGCGGTAGGCGAAACAGGGCGCGATGTGATGCGCTTCCATCAAAAGTGGTTTGAACTGCGCGCGCCGCCATTCATTGCCCCCCGCCGCCAATGCGCCCAACGTGTTGCCGTGATAGCTTTGCCGCCGCGCGATGATGTGGCGGCGCTGGGGCTGGCCGGTTTCCGTGAAATACTGCCGCGCCATTTTCAGTGCCGCTTCCACCGCTTCTGACCCGCCCGACACCAGATACACGTGGTCCATCCCGGCAGGCGCATCGGCAATCAAACGGTCGGCCAGTTCCTCGGCAACCTCTGTGGTGAAAAACCCGGTATGCGCATAGGCCAGCTTGTCCAACTGGTCATGCAACGCCGCCAGCACATCGGGGTGGCCATGTCCAAGGCAGGACACCGCCGCACCGCCAGAGGCATCGATATAGGCGCGCCCCTCGGCATCTGTGATGTGAATGCCCGTTGCTGCACGGGCGACACGCGGGGCGGAATGGATGGAACGGTGCAGCAGATGGGTCATGGCAGGGCCTTTCAGAGTGTTGCGCTGCAATACCGCAGCCCCCTACCCCCATGCAATGAAAACCGCTCAGATCGCACGGCCCGATGCGGGAAATACCTCGTCACGCGCGGTGTAATCCTGACCATTGGCCAACAAGCACATGCGCCCGTCGGGCAGGCTGATGGTGATGGTCCATGCGCCCGCGTCAGAGGCAAAGGTTTCCATCAACGCCTGACCCGCATGACCGACCGCGCGGCGCGTCTGCTCGGCTTGCGCCAGCATGTCGAGCACTTGCGCACGCGGGGCGCAAGGCATGGTCTGGGCCTGCGCCTGACTGGCAAACACGGCAAGGCAAAGGGCAAGGGAAAGGCGCATGTGTCGGCTCCTGCTGGTGATGACCCCACACCAACAGACTGCCCGACAGGCGCAAAAGCCCGGTTAACACGGCGCGCGCGCCATGTTTGCGCACAAAAGTATACCGATTTGCCGCAATGCAGCAAATTTGGCCTTGCCAAATGTATCCGAAACTGGTGGAACCAACGCAAGATTGTTACGCGAGGTATTGACGATGGACATGCGCCCCTTCCGGTCTGTTCTGTATATCCCCGGCTCTAAAGAGCGTGCATTACACAAGGCCACAACGCTGCCGACTGATGCGATTATCTTCGATCTGGAAGATGCCGTTGCCATCGAGGAAAAGCCGCGCGCCCGCCGCCTGCTGGCTGACACGCTGCAAGAGCTGGACTATGGGCCACGCGCAAAGCTGGTGCGGATCAACGATTTTGGCACCGAATGGGGTGCCGATGACCTCGATGTGATCGCCAGCGCCAAGCCCGAAGCGATCCTGCTGCCCAAGGTCGATGGCGCGGCACATATCGAAGAACTCGCTCGCCGTCTGGACGCGCGGCCAGAGACCGCCGACACGCGGATCTGGGCGATGATGGAATCGCCGCTTGGCATATTGAACGCGCTGGAAATTGCCGGTGCGCCGCGTATGGCGGGCTTTATAATGGGCACGAATGATCTGGCCAAGGATATGGGGCTGCGCTACCGCGCTGACCGGATGCCGCTGTTCACATCGCTGCAAATGGGGCTGCTGGCGGCGAAAGCGCGCGGGCTGGTCGCGGTGGATGGGGTGTATAACGCGTTCCGCGATGGCGCCGGTCTGAAAGCCGAATGCGAACAGGGCCGCGACATGGGCTTTGATGGCAAAACACTGATCCACCCGTCGCAACTGGATATCGCAAATACAATCTTTGCGCCCTCTTCGGACGAGATTGACACCGCACGCCGCCAGATCGCAGCATTTGATGAAGCGACAAAGCGCGGCGAAGGCGTGGCGGTTCTGGATGGAAAGATCGTCGAGAATCTGCACATAGTGACCGCGAAGCAAATCCTGGCGAAGGCAGAAGCCCTCGCCAGCTAGGGAGTAAGCCAAATGGGAACTATCGTGCTGATCTTGGGCGTTGCCCTGTGGTGGGCGGCGCATCTGTTCAAACGCGTGATGCCGGAAAAGCGCGCCGCGATGGGCGATACCGGGCGACTTGCGGTCACGGGGGCTGTTATCCTTTCGATCGTGCTGATGGTCATTGGCTATAAATGGGCCGACCCGATCTGGCTATGGGCGCGCCCGAACTGGATGATCCATCTGAACAACCTTCTGGTGTTCATCGGCTTCTATTTCTACGCCGCGTCGGGGCTGAAAACCCGGCTGACGCAAAAGGTTCGCCACCCGCAATTGTCGGGCTTCAAGGCTTGGGCCGTGGCGCATTTGCTGGTCGTGGGTAGCGTGCAGGGGGTGATCCTGTTCGGTGGCCTGCTGGCTTGGGCGGTGGTGTCGGTCATTGTCATCAACCGCGCGAACCGCGACTGGACCCGCCCACCCGAAGCCGCGATCTGGCGCGAAGGCGTGGCGCTGGTATCGGCCTTGTTCCTGATGCTGGTCGTGGGCCAGATTCATGGCTGGCTGGGACCGTGGCCCTTTGGCGGAGCGATGTAATGCTGGCATACCGTTTGCTGACCGCCGAGGACACATCGACGTTTTGCCACAAGGTCACGGAAGCGCTGTCCAAGGGCTGGGTGCTGCATGGCAGCCCCGCCTATGCGGCTGACCCTGCAAGCGGCGTGATGCGCTGCGCACAGGCCGTGGTCAAAGAGGTGGATGATGTGACCTATCGGCCCGAGCTGAAGCTCGGAAGCCTATAAGTTCGGGGGGCTGCCGCCCCCAATCGGGGCCACATGGCCCCGATCCCCCCGCGAGTATTTGCGGCAAGATGAAGGATGCGATGATGAGCAAGACCAGCAAGGGGCGGTTCTTCGAAGATTACCGCGTGGGCGAGGTAATCGCCCATGCTGTGCCGCGCACCGTGTCGGGCGGGGAGCGCGCGCTTTATCATGCGCTCTATCCGGCGCGGGGGGCGCTGTATTCGTCCGATGAGTTTGCCCGCGCCTGCGGCTTGCCCGAAAGCCCGGTCGATGACCTGATGGCGTTCCATATCGTGTTCGGCAAATCTGTTCCGGATATCAGCGTCAACGCCGTGGCCAACCTGGGCTATGCGCAAGGGCGGTTCTTACGGCCGGTTTATCCGGGCGACACGCTGCGCGCGACATCCGAAGTGATCGGGCTGAAGCAGAATTCGAACGGAAAATCCGGCGTGGTCTATGTGCGCACCACGGGCCTGAACCAGCGCGATGAAATGGTGATCGATTATGTGCGCTGGGTGATGGTGCGCAAAGGCGATCTGGACGCGCCCGCGCCTGATACAGTTGTGCCGGAGCTTGCTGGCGCGGTTGATCCGGGCGATCTGGTCGTGCCGAAAGGGTTGAATTTTGACAGTTACGATTGCGCGCTGGCAGGCGCGCCGCATCGTTGGGGCGATTACGCCGTGGGCGAGCAGATCGACCATTTTGACGGCATGACCATGGAAGAGGCCGAGCATATGCTGGCCACGCGGTTGTGGCAGAACACGTCGAAAGTGCATTTCGACCGCACGCAGCGCGTGGATGGCAAGCTGCTGGCCTATGGCGGGCATGTGATTTCGGTGGCGCGCGCGCTGTCTTTCAATGGGTTGGCCAATGCGCAGATGATTGTTGCCATCAACGGCGGCAGCCACGCCAATCCCTGTTTCGCAGGCGACACGATCCGGGCCTGGTCGGAGGTGCTGGACCGCGCGGAAACCGCTGTGCCCGGCGTGGGCGCGCTGAGGCTGCGCACGGTGGCCACCAAGGGCGACCCGTTCGTGCTGCGCGGGGCCGAGGGCAAATACCACCGCGATGTGCTGTTGGATTTCGACTATTGGGTGCTGATGCCGAAGTGAGCGGCGCGGGGCTGAGTCGGAAAGGTGATCACAGAATGTCGATATTTGTGATCACATGGGACGATCGTGCGATCACAAACTGAGTGATCCAACAAATTTTAGCGGAAACGTGGTGTTTTTTGCGGCCACCTGCGCGCAGGAAGCGTGACATTCGCGTGAAATTAGGTATGCACAACCCCAAGAGCCGGGTCGCATGCGACCAAGCCACAAAAGAGAGGAGCCTTGCATGGCCGATGTGAACCGGGGCAAACGCCCGCTTTCCCCGCATCTTCAGATTTATCGCCTGCCGCTGGCCGCGATCACGTCGATCCTGAACCGGATTACCGGGGTGGGGATGACGCTGGCCTCTGTCCTGATTGTCTGGTGGTTCGCCGCAGGCGCGTTTGACGCCGCCTATTTCGAATTTGTTGACGGGCTGCTGACCTCTATCTTGGGGCATATCGTGCTGATCGGGTCGCTGGCGGCATTGTGGTATCACATGCTGAATTCCATCCGCCACCTGATCTGGGACACCGGGCGGATGATGGATGTCGAGACCGTGGAAAAGACCAGCTATCTGGTGTTCGGTGGCACTGTTGTGATGACCGCTATCACCATTCTGGCCGTGTAAGGGGACGATCATGAGCTATAAATCCGACTATTCCCGCGCGCATGGCCATGGGGCCGCCGGAGAGGGGTTGCATCATTGGTGGAGCCAGCGTGTCACCTCGATTGCGTTAATCCCGCTGACACTGCTGTTTCTGTTTCCCTTTGCCGATACGCTTGGCGGTGGGCATGAGGCGTTTGTGGCCACCTATTCGAACCTGTGGCACGCACTTGTCGCAGTTTTGTTCATCATCGCGGCTTTCGCGCATTTGCAACAGGGGTTGCAGACCGTGATAGAGGACTATGTTCCAAACAAGACGCAGCGCACTGCCGCGTTGCTGGTCAATATGTTGCTGTGCTGGGCCTTTGGCGCGGCTGGCGTTCTGTCGGTTGCCACTGTCCTGTTCAGCGCCTGAGGAAAAGACATGTCTGAATACAAGATTGAAGAACACACCTATGATGTTGTCGTGGTGGGCGCCGGCGGTGCTGGCTTGCGCGCAACGCTGGGCATGGCCGAACAAGGGCTGAAAACCGCCTGCGTGACCAAAGTGTTCCCCACGCGCAGCCACACGGTTGCCGCGCAAGGCGGAATCGCCGCCAGCCTGTCGAATATGGGGCCGGACAATTGGCAGTGGCATATGTATGACACGGTCAAAGGGTCGGATTGGCTGGGCGACACGGACGCGATGGAATATCTTGCCCGCGAAGCACCCAAGGCGGTCTATGAGCTGGAGCATTACGGCGTGCCGTTTTCGCGCACCGAGGATGGCAAGATCTACCAGCGCCCCTTTGGCGGCCATACCACGGAATTTGGCGAAGGCCCGCCCGTGCAGCGCACTTGCGCCGCTGCCGACCGGACCGGACACGCCATGCTGCACACGCTTTATGGCCAGTCGGTCAAGCAAAAGGCCGAGTTCTTCATCGAGTATTTCGCCACCGACCTTATCATGTCTGATGATGGCCAGTGCCAGGGCGTGATGGCGTGGAAGCTGGATGACGGCACGCTGCATGTGTTCAACGCCAAGATGGTTGTGCTGGCGACAGGCGGTTACGGGCGCGCCTATTTCAGCGCCACGTCTGCGCATACCTGCACCGGCGACGGCAATGGCATGGTGGCGCGCGCAGGGTTGCCGCTGCAAGACATGGAATTCGTGCAATTCCATCCGACCGGCATTTTCGGCGCGGGCTGTCTGATTACCGAAGGCGCGCGCGGTGAAGGTGGCTACCTCACCAACTCCGAAGGCGAGCGGTTCATGGAACGTTACGCGCCGACCTACAAGGACTTGGCCTCGCGCGATGTGGTGTCGCGCTGCATGACCATCGAAATTCGCGAAGGGCGCGGGGTTGGCCCGAACAAGGACCATATTCACCTGAACCTGTCGCATCTGCCGAAAGAGGCGCTGCATCTGCGCCTGCCCGGCATTTCCGAATCCGCCCGCGTATTCGCAGGCGTGGACGTGACCAAAGAACCCATCCCGGTGCTGCCGACCGTGCATTACAACATGGGCGGCATCCCCACGAACTATTGGGGCGAAGTGCTGAACGCCGATTCAGAGAATCCCGACCGTATTGCGCCCGGCCTGATGGCCGTGGGCGAAGCGGCTTGCGCAAGCGTGCATGGTGCGAACCGTCTGGGCTCGAACAGCCTGATCGACCTTGTGGTGTTCGGCCGTGCCGCCGCCATCCGCGCAGGCCAGATCGTGGACCCGAAAGCGCCCAACCCGGAGCTGAACAAGGCCAGCTTGGACCGCGCTTTGGCGCGCTTCGACCAGTTCCGCAACTTCAACGGCGGCACACCAACCGCCGAATTGCGGCTGGAAATGCAGAAAACCATGCAGGCCGATGCCGCCGTGTTCCGCACCGATAAAACGCTGGCCGAGGGCGTCGAGAAGATGAAGGGCGTGGCCGGCAAGATGAGCGATCTGAAAGTCACCGACCGCTCGCTGATCTGGAACACCGACCTGATGGAAACGCTGGAGCTGGACAACCTGATGCCCTGCGCCATGGCTACCATCGTCGGCGCAGAAGCGCGCAAGGAAAGCCGTGGCGCCCATGCCCACGAAGATTACCCGGACCGCGACGACGAGACATGGCGAAAGCACACGCTGGCTTGGGTCAATGACGAGAAAGTCGCGCTGGATTATCGCCCGGTGCATCTGAACCCGCTGACGGGCCATAACGAAGGCGGGATCGACCTGAAAAAGATCGCGCCGAAAGCGCGGGTCTATTGATCCGCGTAGCCCTCATTGCGGCGCCCTTGGCGTTGTCGGCCTGCGCCGGTCTGCAAGACGAACTGGCGCGCGACGCGGCCAAGCGCAGCGTCAACCCGGTGCTGGCGGAACGCTTTCCCGGCGTCCCGCTGGAACCGGCCAGCGATTGCGTGATCGACAATTCCAGCGCGGGGGAACTCACCCGGCTGGCACTGGCGGGCACTCGACCGACCGTCAGCGATGAGACCAGCGCGCTGGTGGTGAAGATTGCCGCACGCCCTGAAACGATTAGATGTCTAGCCACAGACGGGCTTACCCCGTTCCTGATGTAAGGAGGCACCCATGGTCCAACTGACCCTGCCCAAGAATAGCCAGATGCGCACCGGCAAAACCTGGCCCAAGCCCGAAAGCGGCGGCACGCTGCGCAAGTTCCAGATTTACCGCTGGTCGCCCGATGACGGTGACAACCCGCGCGTGGACACATATTTCGTCGACCTTGACGATTGCGGGCCGATGGTGCTGGACGCGCTGATCTATATCAAGACCAAGATCGACCCCACGCTGACCTTCCGCCGGTCCTGCCGCGAAGGCATATGCGGGTCTTGCGCGATGAATATCGACGGGCACAACACACTGGCCTGCATCTTCGGGATGGACGAGGTAAAGGGCGATGTGAAGATCTATCCCCTGCCCCATATGCCCGTCATCAAGGATTTGATCCCGGACCTGACGCATTTCTACGCGCAGCACGCCAGCATCAAACCTTGGCTGGAAACCAAGTCGAACACGCCCGCCAAAGAATGGCGCCAGTCGATCGAGGACCGCGAAAAGCTGGACGGCCTGTATGAATGCGTGATGTGTGCGTGTTGTTCCACCTCCTGCCCCAGCTATTGGTGGAATGGCGACCGCTACCTTGGCCCGGCCGCGCTGCTGCACGCCTATCGCTGGCTGATTGACAGCCGCGACGAGGCCACGGGCGAGCGCCTGGACGACCTGCATGACCCGTTCAAGCTGTATCGCTGCCACACGATCATGAACTGCGCCAAGACCTGTCCCAAGGGGCTGAACCCCGCCAAGGCGATTGCCGAGGTGAAAAAAATGATGGTCGAGCGCGTTTTGTAAGCATCCATTTCGGGGGCGTTTGCGCCCCCCTTTTCACCCCTTGCCCATTCACCTCATGAGGATATCTGTTCAAGGATAACACCTCTATAGATTGAATTGGCAAGCGGGAGGCGGATGAAAACAAAACCACCTATTGATGTGGTCGTGTTACGCGGGCTTCTGGCTTTTGCGCTGCTGGGTTTGGCGTTGGTCGGGATCGGCATGGCAATGACCGACACGACCCGAGAGTTGCGGACCACGCCGCCACCGGATTACAATCTTGAATTATCCAAGGACGGAACGAGTTTTCGCTTTTCCGGGCTGGTCGATTTCGGGCTGACGCGCGACCTGCGCGCGCTCGCGCGCAAACACCCGGACGTGAAGCGGCTCCTCCTCAACAGCCAAGGCGGTTATATTTCCGAGGCGCGCGGGGCCGTCACCGTGTTGAAAGCGCGGGGGATCGCCACGCATGTCGAGGGGTATTGCGCCTCTGCCTGCGCGTTGATCTTTGCGGGCGGAAAGGCGCGGTCTTTGGCCCCAGAGGCCCGGATCGGGCTGCATGGCTATGCGCTGCGCCCCGGAAACGCGCATTTCGGCATGATCGACCCGCGCCGGGAAATGGCGCGCGATATGGCGATTTACCGCGCGCAGAAGATCGCCGAACCGTTCGTGCGCAAACTGGCGACCTTGCCGCAATCTCCGATGTGGTATCCCGACCACGCAGAGCTGCGCGCGGCAGGCTTCGTCACGACACCCTAGCGCGCAGACAGTTCGGCCAACACCGCCTGCGCCGCAGCGCGCGGATTGTCGGCGCGCCAGATGGGCCGCCCCACAACGATATGATCGGCCCCATCCGCCAAGGCGCGCGCGGGCGTGGCAATGCGCTTCTGGTCATCGCTGGCGGACCCAGCGGGGCGCACGCCCGGAGTAACGATCAGCCGTCCCTGCGCATTGGGAAGCGCGCGGATGGCGGCGGCTTCTTGCGGGCTGGCGATCACCCCATGCGCGCCTGCATCAAAAGCAGCACTTGCGCGGGCAAGCACGATTTCGGGCACGGTTCCGGGACGGATTTGGGCGCTATCCAGATCGGCGCGATCAGAGGATGTCAGCACCGTCACTGCGAGGATTTTCAGCCCCGACCCTTCGGCCCCGGCGCGGGCGGCCGTGACCACCGACGGGTCGCCATGCACGGTCAGGAAATCGAGGTCATAGGCGGCAATCCCGCGCACGGCACTTTCGACCGTGGCGGGAATGTCAAAGAATTTCATGTCGAGGAAGATGCGCTTGCCATGTTCCTGTTTCAACTCATTGGCCAGCGCCAGCCCCCCCCCGGTCAGCATACCCAGCCCGATCTTGTAGAAGGACACCGAATCGCCAAGCCGCGCGGCCATCTCCAGCCCGGCAACGGCATTGGGCACATCGAGGGCAAGGATCAGACGATCATCGGAAAGGGCATTCGGCATGGGCTATGCTCCGGCTGGACAATGTTCGCGCCGAGCTATCCCAGCCGTGCGGCCAAGGCAAGCTACCGGAACAAACCGCGCAATGCATCTTGTAACATGGCATCCAGCAGGCCTTGCCGGACATAGCCATTCACCGGCAGCCCGAAGCGGGCCTGCGCCTGCCGCACTGCCGCGCGGGTGCGGTCGTCGAAATTACCGTCTATCTGGCCGGTGTCGAACCCCAGATCATTCAACCGGCGCTCGACCAGCAGGCGCAGCGCGGGCGTCATGAGCAAGGCTTCTTCCTGTTCCAGAACCTCGGCCGGGGGGCGGTCGGGGGCGGGCACATCCTTGATCGGTTCCAGCCCTTCAAGCCGCTGGCGCGCTTCCGGGGCAAAACGGCCTTCGGGGAATTCCGACAGATAACGACGATACCCCTCAGCCGTGTCGCTTGCATCTGCGCGCCGCCATGCCGCGCGGTCGGCCTGCGCACGGGCCTCTGCTTCCAGGTCTGCCAAGCGTTCGCGCGCAAGGGCCGCGAATATGCCGTCGGGATGACGGTCCAGATATGCACGCAGCCCCGGCTCATCCGCGCCGGCGCCGGTGCCATCCCAATAGGCACGGTCGGCGCGTTCGGCAGCTTCGCGGCGGGCGCGTTCTTCGGCCTCTATCTCTGCGGCGCGGCGGGCCGCTTGCCCGGCCAGTTGGAAAATCTGGTCGCGGGTCAGAAAGCCTGTCACATCCAGATCAAATCGCGACTGCCAGCCGCGAATGGCCCCGCGCGTGCCCGGCCCGAACAGCCCGTCAATGCCGCGCGTGTTAAAGCCCAGCGTTGTCAGATCGCGCTGAATGGCTCGGCGCTCAGCGCGACTAAGCGCCAGATCGGCCTCTATGCGTTCGGGCGTATTGCGCAGCGCATCTCTGCGCAGGCGCGCTTCCTGCGCGCTCAACCCGTTGGGAAATTGCGCAAGATACTCATTATAGGCAGCCTCTGTGTCCAGATCGCGGGCGTTTTGCCACGCGTCACGATCAGCTTGGGCAACCGGCGCGAACCCCTCTGGCAGAAAGGGCACAAGTGTTGGGACAGTGCCTTCGGCGCGCAGGTCCGGGCTGGCGGCCAAGGCTTCGGAAAGGGTGGTGCCGGGGGTCAGAACCGCACCCAGCCCGGCAAGCGTCGCCCGCAGATCGCCGCGCATGACTGCGATCTGTCGCGGCACCGGCAACCTGTCTGGCAGGCCCGCGCGCAACCCGAACCCCAACTCATCGCGCAAGGCCCGTGTATTTGGCATCACCAGCCAAAGATGCGCCGCTCCGCTGGCAGAGCTTGCCAGTTCCATGACCGTATCCAGCCGCAGACCGGCCCCGTCGATGGTGGCAAGGCCGGGCTGATCGGCATCGGCCCCAACGAACCACGCGCCACTGTCAGACACCACGAACCATCCGGCCGCGACGATCACCAGACGCGCAATATCGCCCGCCTCCAGCCGCGCTTGCAGCGCAGCCAGTTCGGCGCGCAAATCGCCAATGGGCATATCGCGGGCGATCACCACCTCGAACCCGGCACGCGCCAGAACCCCTTGCGCCTGATCGGCCAGCTCTGTCCCGGACGGGTCGGGAAGGCTGCGATACTCCGCGCTGTCGAGGACAAGGGCGACGTTTTCCGCCCGCAGGGGCAAAACGAACAGTGCCAGAAAAGCCGTCAGCAGAATGTGGCGCATGTGGTCCTCGCAAACAGACTTTGGCGGGCAAGACCCGCACCAAGGCTTCAGCTTACCCACCGAGGTTGCATCGCGCAACGCCACCGCACAGGAAAGCGCGCAAATCGGCGTGACGCCGGGCGGCAGGGGTCATTCCCATTCCATTTGTTCGAAGGTCGTCTGCGCGTTGCGCCCGGCAAGACTGTCAAATTCGATAAGATGCACCCATGCGGACTGGTCTATGCCCGGCGCGTCCAGAATGCTGCCGCCCTCGTCCAGCAGGGCGCCGATCTGGTCACGCAGGTTTTTCAGATACTGATAGGTATCTGCCCGCGCGGTGGCCATGTCCGTCGCGTGGCCATGGCCGGGGACGATATGGGCCGGGCTGAACGCGGCCATCTCATCGAACGCCTCGATCCAGCTTTTCGCGTTGGATTGCCCGCCATTGCCCAGAATCCGTTCAACATAGACAATATCGCCGGTGAACATGGTGTCGGCACTTTCCAGCCAGACAAAGCTGTCGCCCGGCGTGTGGGCTTGTCCCCGGTGCATGATCTGGAAGCTCAGACCACCGTGCTCGAGCGTGTAATCGTTGGCAAAACTCACATCGGCATAGCTTGGCGCGGTTCCGTCCAGCCCCGCGCCAATAAGCTGCGATAGCCCGGTCATCTGCATCGACCCACGCGCCTTGTGGTCGGCCACAGCGGCGTCAGAGGCGATGACGGTTGCGCCTTGCGCCTGCCAGTAACCATTCCCCAGCCAACGATGATCCTGCCCGCCCGTGTTGATGACATGGGTCACGGGCGCATCGGTGATCTGTCGGATCGTATTATGCAGCATCTCGGCCCCTTGCCATGACCCGCCGGGGTCCATCAGCACGGCACCTTCATCGGTCACAATCAGCCCAAAGGTGGCGTTATTGCCAAGGTTTTCGGGGTTGCGCTGTTCCAACGGGCCAACGATGGCCCAGACGTTTTCTGTAACCGGCTGAATTTCCAGAACATCCGCCTTGGTTGCCAAGGGCAAGGCACAGGCGATAACGCACAGCATAACACAGGGTTTCATCTTGGTGTTCCTTTTCTAAATTCGGATGCGGGTCATGCGCGCGCTTAGCCCTGACCTGCCAGTTTTCGAAACACGCTGAACTGAAACTGCTGCACATTGCCCTTCGGGGTATGATGCGGCACTTGCTCGGCTTCAATCGGCGCAAAGACACCCGGCGCAACCTTGGCCACAAGTGCGGCCAGCGTGTCGGGCGCATAGCGCTGCACGGGCAGACCCGAACAGCTTTCCGGTCCTGTCAGGTCGAACGTGGCCATAATCGCAACGCCGCCGGGGCGCAGCGCCTTGGCCAGCGTGCCAAGGTAATGCGCTTGATCCTCGGTCTTGGTCAGGAAATGAAACACCGCCCTGTCATGCCACAGATCATAGGCAAGGTCAGGCTGCCATGTTCGAATATCTGCGGTTACGAAGGTGACATTCTGCGCCGCATCGCCCAAGCGCGCGCGGGTGATCGCCAGCGCGCTGTCCGACAGGTCCAACAGCGTCACCCCGCCTGCCCCGTCAGCCAGCGCGTGGTCAACCAACCGTGACGCCCCCGCGCCCACATCAATCAGCGTGCCGCCCTCTGGCAGATAGCGGCGTACAAGCTGCAAGGACTGCGCTGGCGCATCCTCGAACCATGTCAGCGCGGACTCTTCGCGGGCCTGATAGGCGGTATTCCAGTGCAGGCTCAGATCATCCGTCATGCGCGTTGCCCCCGGCTGTGCCGCCCGCCTGCCGCGCCATGTGACCCGGCGCAATTCTGGGCCGAACGCTAACAATGCGACCGAAGCGCGTCAATTCAAATAGCTGAATGTTTTACCCAGCCGCACGCGGCCGCAGCTCCAGCCATATCCCGTCTTTCGCGCGCACCGTCATATGCGCCACGGGAACGGGGACGCGTTGCGGGTCGGCGCGAAGCTCCCATTCGGCAAGCAGTCGCGCAAGGATCAGCACGGCCTCTGCCATGGCAAAGCCCGCGCCGGGGCAGACACGCGGCCCGGCGGAAAACGGAATATACCCATCGCGGGCCTGCGCGCGGGTCGTATCCTCTGCCCAGCGGTCGGGACGAAATTCGTGCGGGTCGGGCCAGATATGTTCGTTGCGGCCCATATGCCACGGGCTGACAATAACCTGCGCACCGGCGGGAACCGGACGGTTGCGGAAGGTTTCCGGGCGCGCAGCCTCGCGCACCATCATCGGGACCGGCGGATACAGCCGCAAAGCCTCTCGGACCGTGTCGCGGATGCGGGGAAATTGGCGCAGAATTCCGAATTCGGGTGCGGGGCCGCCGATATGCGGGCGGATGGCCTGCGCCTCTGCCGCCAATTCGGCCTGCCATTCGGGATGGGTTGCAATCAGATACAACGTCCACGCCAAGGCCGAGGCGCTGGTTTCATGCCCCGCCAGAAAGAAGATGGCGACCTGATCGACCATTTCGCCCGTCTCGAACACCGCGCCGGTGTCGGGGTCGCGGGTGGTCATGATCTTGGTCGCCAGATCATCCGGCGCGGTGCCTGCCGCAATAGCCGCCGCCCGCGCTTCGGTCATGCCGGTTATCAGCGCGCGAATGCACCCTGCGGTCGCTCGCGCGTGACGAGGCATCGGGCGCGGCAGCCAGCGCGGCAGGGGCACAAGTGCCGCAAGGTTCAGGATCGGTGCGGCGCGCTGATGGGCCCGAAACGCGGTGTAGACCTCTGCCGCCCGCGCATCCTCTATCGGCACCGAAAACAGCGTGCGAAAGATCACATCGGCGGCGGCGTGGCTGGTCATCGCCTCGACCTCTGCCCAGCCGGGACCAATCCGCGCGGCCATCGCCTCGGATGCGGCCCACATGGCCGGGAAGGTCTCGCGCAGGCGGCCGCCTTCAAAAGCCGGGTCGATCATGCGGCGCTGCCGCGCCCATGTCGCGCCATTAGTCACAAAAACCGAATTGCCCAGAAGCGGGCGCAGCCCTTCGCGCACCCGGCCCGATTTCGGGAAATCCGGCGCGCGTTCTTGCAGCACCAGCCGGACCAGTTCGGGCGTGTTGACCATGACCGAGCGCAAAAATGGCAAGCGCATCTCTGCCATCTTGGCACGATACAGCTTTGCGGGCTGCGCCGAGAGAATATCGCGCCGGAACATCAGCACATGCCGCCACAGCGCCACGCGGTCGGCGCGGTGCTTGGGCATGGGAGGGCGCGTCACGCAGCCCCCGGCAGATAGCACGCGCGCGACACACTGGCCGAAGGTTTGCGCGCCCCGAACCGATCCGCCAAGGACACCGGCCCCGCCGTGATCTGGAAATAATCATAGTCCTTGGGCGCATCAAACGCGCAAAGATATTGAAAATGCAGCCGGAAATAACGGCGTTTGTATTTGCGGTAGGTTTCGGGCGTCAGGCTTTGGGTGAAAGCCGCCGAAATGATGCGCGGCCATTTCTGCTGATCGCTGCCCGCACCGGAACAGGCCACCGGGTCACATAGCGCATAGCAACACCCATCGCCCGGCGCGGTAACATCCAGCCAGAACACTTTGTCCGATTGCGACAGCACGGCCAGATCTGCGCGCAGCCCCTGCGCCTCTGGCAGGTAGGATTGCATTGGCACCGCATGGCCCAGTGACAAGAACCCCAGCTTACCCGGCGGCACATCGCCCGCCACGACGCGCGCCAGCACCGACACACCCAAGTGAACGCCGGATGAGTGGCCGACGACCAGCACCTCGTCGAGGTTCGGATCGGCCAAAGCGGCGGCAATCAGCGCGGCGAACTCGTCCAGCCGCGCTTCCAGTTCGGGCGGGTTTCGGCCCTTGTGTTTGGCGGTAAAGGCGAAATCCAGCAGCAGGTAATGCACGAAGAACTTGCCGTCAATCCGCCGGAACCCTTCCAGCACCGGCCAGATCACGGCCAGCCCCAACAGGTAGCCAAGCCAACCGGGCAAGACCAAGGTCAGCGCCCATCCCAACCCCAGCGCGGCCAGCACGGCGACCAACAACTGCCCCAGCAGCATGACCACCGGATACATCGCCGCAATCCCCGGCCCGGCCCGTAGCCGGAACAGGCGAAACAGCGCCCCGGTGGACAGGTAAATCCACGCCGTGCGGATCAGCAGCGCATAGGTGGCCCAGATGCCCGCCGACATGGATTCGCGCACGATATCAGACCATTGCAGAATTTGAATTCGGCTTTCGGCCGGCTTGCCATTCATCAGCGACGTGACAACCCACCCATAAGGCCCATCACCCTTGTAGGGTTTCTGGCGCAGCGAATAGCCCGAAATCTTTGCCTGCGCGGCACCTTCACTGCGGTATAATTCGCGATAACGTCTGGGCGGAAACGGGTCGTAACCCGGAATGTAGAACACCTGCCGCCGGAACCGCGTGTCGGCGTCTGTCATCCCGAAGCCTCGGTGCCACCAATCTCTGACAGGTCGCGCATCCGGATGCATTTTGCCGGAACACCGACCATAACCGCGCCGGGTGGCACATCCTTGACCACCACGGCATTGGCCCCGATCAGCGCGCCGCGCCCCACGGTAATATCCCCCAGCACCACCGCACCGGCACCAATATCGACATGGTCTTCCAGCACCGGGCGCGCGTTGATGTCATCGTCGCGCGGAATGCCCAAGGTTGTATTCTGGCGTAACACCACGTCATTGCCGATCGCGCGTGCCACAAGGATCATACCGCCGGCATGCTCCAGCCGGACCCTGCGCCCAACCTGCACCGTATAGGGCAGTTCGATACCGGCAATCCATTGGCCGACACGGAACATGGTGCGGTAAATGGCCGTCAACACCATACGCGCAGGCTTGAACCGCACCGACATGCGCCAATTGCCGAACCGGTGCCAGAACAGGCACCAGAACCCTTGCGCCAGAAAATCCCCTCTATGCGTGTGCAGATCCTCGGCAACCAGCCGCCAGAAGCTCAAATCAGGCGGGTTGCCGTTCATGCTGCCGTCAGAGATTGGCGCGGCAAGAGGGCGCCGTCGCGTCTGGGGATGCTCCGAGATATTCACGCAAGACCTCACCATTACATCGGAGAATAACTTAGCGCGAAACCTGCTGGGCTGGAAGGAAACCTTTTACACTGCTGGCGGAATGCTGTCGGGCTGCCCGATTCCAAGCCGGGATGTCACGCGCGCCAGCACGCCCCGCGCGTCTGACCAATCGGCCAAACGTGATGCGAAAAGCGTTGCCTGCGACTGGTGAACGGGCGCGCCCGCCAGAATTTTCAGGTGGTTCGCGCGCAAGGTTTCCCCGGTAGAGGTGATGTCGGCCACCGCTTCCGCCGTCAGGTTTCGGATCGTGCCCTCTGTCGCACCCTGGCTGTCGACAAGCTGGTAATCGGCCACGCCATGCGCGCGCAGATGCTCGCGCACCAGCCGGTGATACTTGGTCGCAATCCGCAGCCGGAAGCCGTGGCGCGCTCGGAACGCCGCGGCGGCAGCATCCAGATCGTCCAATGTCTCGACATCGACCCAGGTGACCGGGACCGCAAGGATCAGGTCGGCATGGCCAAAGCCCATGGGCGCAAGTTCCGTGACCGACGCCGCCCAATCGGGCAGCGTCTCGCGCACAAGGTCGGACCCGGTCACACCCAGATGAATGCGCCCCGCCGCCAATTCGCGCGGGATTTCACTGGCCGAGAGCAGCACCAGTTCGACCCCGTCCACCCCATCGACCGCGCCTGCGTATTCGCGGGCGGACCCGGTGCGCGACAGGGTCAGACCACGCGCGGCAAACCAGTCGAAACTCTGCTCCATCAGCCGCCCCTTGGACGGCACACCCAGTTTCAGGGTCATTGCGCATCCTCCAAAGCCGCCAGCATGTCTGGCCGGATCACACCGCCCACCGCCGGAATCGCATGCCCCTGCCCAAGCACCGCCGTCAACGCGTCATAGCGCCCGCCGGTGGCCACGGGCGGCAGGTCGTCGCGGGAGATAAAGCCAAAGACGAACCCGTCGTAATATTCCATATTAGTGCGCCCGAAACTGGCCTCGAAGGGCAGGGTTTCGGTGTTTATGCCCTTGGCGTCCAGCGCCTCCAGCCGCGCTTCCAGCCGATCCAGCGCCGGCGTGATCGCATCCCATCCCATGCCCCGCATCTGCGCCAGCGCCGCGCGGGCGGGCGCGGCCAGCGACAAAAGCGCCTCCAGCGATTGCGCTTGGTCTTCGGGGATCGGCGGGGCGCTTGCATCCTCCAACAAGGCCGCCACACGCAAGGCGATCTCATCGGCGCCGCGCAGGCCCAATTGCGGCCCGGCATTCACGATCAACTCTGCCGCAGGGGCCGCGCGCAAACGGTCTACCAAGGCAGCACGGTCGGCGGCAAGCGGTCCCTGCCCGCGCATCCGCTCCAGCAGCGCGCGGAACCGCTTGGGCCGCCAGATATGGCGCAACAAGGCCGCGCGCCGCCGCTCGGTGGTGGACAAGCCCAATACAGCCGCTTTGACAATCCCCATATCGCCCGTGACGGGGCGCAAAGCGTGACCGTCAAGCAGCCGCGCGAATAAAGCGAACACCTCGGCATCGGCCTGCGCCGCGGTGTCGCGCGCAAACACTTCATACCCCACTTGCAGATATTCCCGCGCGCGGCTGGCCGATTGCTTGCGAAACACCGGCCCCGCATAGGCGTAACGCGCAGGCTCCGCCCCATCCGCCATATGCGCCTGCACCACCGGCACGGTAAAATCAGGGCGCAGCATCATTTCGCCCAAGGCCGGGTCATGGGTGACATAGGCGCGCGCGCGAATGTCCTCGCCATACAGGTCCAGCAGCGTTTCCGCTGGTTGCAGAATGTCGGGCGTCACGCGCTGCGCGCCCGCATCCAGCATCTGCGCCAGCAGGTCTTGGGCTATGTCCTCGGCGCGGCTCATGCGTAGCGGGCCAGTATCTCGCGCACGGTGGCGACCATGTCGGCGCGCGCCACCTCGACCTGTTGGGACTGCGCTTTCCATTCCTCGACCGAAGCCTCGGCGGCGATCTGCGCGCCAAGGATCAGGTCTTTGACCTGCACCACGCCGCGCGCGGCCTCATCCTCGCCCATGATGATGGCGACGGGGCTTTCGCGCTTGTCGGCGTATTTCAACTGGTTGCCGAAATTCTTGGGGTTGCCCAGATACATCTCTGCGCGGATGCCCGCTTGGCGCAATTCGTTCACCAGCGCCATGTAATCGGCCATTCTTGCGCGGTCCATGACCGTCACAACCACCGGGCCTTGCGCCTTGCCCGGCCCCTTGCCCTTGGCGTCAAGCGCGGCGAGCAAGCGGTCCACGCCAATGCTGACCCCAGTCGCAGGCACCGGCTGGCCGGTGAAACGCTTGACCAGATCATCATAGCGCCCGCCCCCTGCGACAGAGCCGAACTGACGCGGACGGCCCTTTTCGTCGAGGATTTCAAAAGTCAGCTCCGCCTCAAACACCGGGCCGGTGTAATAGCCAAGGCCCCGGACGACCGAGGGATCGATGATGATGCGGTCAGAGTAGTATCCCTGTGCAGCTAGCAAATCAGCAACTTGGACAAGTTCTTGCACACCCTCGTCACCTACAACGCTGCCATAACAGATATCTCTCAACGCACCAACTGCGGCAAAATTCCAAGCCTTTTCTTGATTTGTGGTCGCTGTCCGCGCTCGTTCGACTGCACCTGCCGCGATTGCTGATACGCCATCAACTGCATCAACAAGTGGTTGTTCATTTTGAAACGCATCCCTGAGAGCTTCGCTTAAAGAAACGAACATCAGTATTGTTTCAATTTGAGTAGGACTTAACTGCGCCCCCTTCGTGAAATCCCCACTCTCATCCTTACGGCCTTCCCCCAGCAACGCGCGCACGCCGTCCACGCCCAGACGGTCCAGCTTGTCGATGGCGCGTAGGACGATCCCGCGCTCGGCCTCAAACCGCGACGGGTCAGCCGGGTCCAAAATCCCCGCAACCTCCATCACCCCATTCAGCACCTTCCGGTTATTCACCCGGATCACATAATCCCCGCGCGCGATCCCCACGGCTTCCAACGCATCCGCCAGCATGGCGCAAATCTCGGCATCAGCCGCCACAGACGCCGCCCCGACCGTATCCGCATCGCATTGGTAAAACTGCCGAAACCGACCCGGCCCCGGCTTTTCATTGCGCCAGACCGGCCCCATCGCAAAGCGCCGATACGGCGTCGGCAAATCCTGCCGGTATTGCGCCGCCACGCGGGCCAAGGGCGCGGTCAGGTCGTAGCGCAGCGCCAGCCAGTCATCATCTTCCTGCCACGCGAAGACGCCTTCATTCGGGCGGTCCACATCGGGCAGGAACTTGCCCAAGGCCTCGACCGTCTCCACCGCCGAGGTTTCCAAAGCATCGAACCCGTAGCGGTGGTAGACCTCTGCAATCTTGTCCAGCATCGCCTTGCGCGCGGTCACCTCTGCGCCGAAATAGTCACGAAACCCTTTCGGGGTCTGCGCCTTGGGGCGGCGGGGGCCTTTGGTCTTGGCCATTTCGGGCGCTCCTGCTGGGGTCATCTTTCGCGCTTGGCCTTAGCCCAAGGGCCGCGCAGGGGCAAGACCGGGGCTTTTCCATGGCTTATCCACAGAACTATACAATTTGCGAAACGGCCCCGAATCCGCTAAAGGTATTCACTTACCAGATATAGCGGTGGCATGGCCCAAATGAACGAAATCAGCACGATCCGCCCCGAAGGACCGGCGGAAACCCTGCCCCATAACATCGAAGCGGAACAACAGCTTCTGGGCGCGATTCTGGTCAATAACGATATTTACGACCGCATATCCTCGTTGGTGAAGCACGATCATTTCTATGAACCCGTCCACCAGCGGATATTCGAGATCGCGACGGCGCGCATCGCCAAGAACGCGCTGGCCTCTCCGGTGACGCTCAAAGCCTTCATGGAAGATGACGAGGGGCTGAAGGAACTGGGGGGTGCGGCCTATCTGGCGCGTCTGGCCGCCGCCGCCATTTCCGCCTATGCCGCGCGCGATTATGCGCAGATGATCTATGATCTGGCGGTGCGCCGCGACCTGATCCGGCTGGGGCAGGATATTGCCGCGCAGGCGCAGAAAATGGACGTGGCATCGGAACCGAAAGAGCAGATCGTAGAGGCCGAACAGCGCCTGTATAAGCTGGCCGAACAGGGCGTGGCCGAGCGCGGCTTCCAGAGCTTTCTGAAAGCCGTGACCGATGCGGTGCAAATGGCCAATGCCGCCTATCAGCGCGACGGGGGGTTGGCCGGCATCTCGACCGGGCTGATCGACCTGGACAAGAAACTGGGCGGTTTGCACCCGTCGGATTTGCTGATCCTTGCCGGGCGGCCCTCCATGGGGAAAACCTCGCTTGCCACGAATATCGCCTTCAACATTGCCAAGGCCTACCGCACCGGGCGCAGGCCCGACGGGACCGAAGGCGCGATTGAGGGCGGCGCGGTCGGGTTCTTCTCGCTGGAGATGAGCGCCGAACAATTGGCCGCGCGTATCTTGTCCGAAGCCGCCGAAGTGCCCAGCGAACAAATCCGCCGCGGCGACATGTCGGAAGCAGAATTCCGCCGTTTCGTCGAAGCAGCGAAATCGCTCGAATCCTGCCCGCTTTACATTGACGACACGCCCGCTTTGCCCATTTCCCAGGTCGCCGCCCGCGCCCGCCGCCTGAAACGCACACATGGGCTGGATGTGCTGATGGTGGACTATTTGCAGCTTCTGCGCGGGTCGTCCAAGGAAAGCCGCGTGCAAGAGGTGTCGGAAATCACCCAAGGGCTGAAGGCGATTGCCAAGGAATTGAACATCCCCGTCATCGCACTGTCGCAGCTGTCGCGGAACGTGGAATCGCGTGAAGATAAACGGCCGCAACTGTCGGACCTGCGCGAATCCGGCTCTATCGAGCAGGACGCCGATGTGGTGATGTTCGTCTATCGCGACGAATATTACCGCGAGCGCGAGAAACCGGGCGAAGATGAACTGGACAAAATGGCGACATGGCAGGCCAAGATGGAATCGGTCCATGGCAAGGCAGAGGTCATCATCGGCAAACAGCGCCACGGCCCAATCGGCACGGTGGAGTTAAGCTTCGAGGGCCAGTTCACCCGCTTCGGCAACCTTGTCAAACCATGGCAGCAGGATGGCGAACGCTTCTGACATTTCGGGCGTCAATCACGTCACGCTCGTCGTGTCTGACATTGATCGCGCGCTTGGCTTCTACCGCGATGCGCTTGGCCTGCCCGTACGCGCGCGCGGTCCGCGCCTGGCCTATCTGGAGGGGGGTGCGCTTTGGCTATGTCTTGAATTTGGGACGCCGTAGCCTGCGCAAGATGACAGCCATGTAGCATTTTCAGTCTCAGCAGACGGGTTCGCGCGCCTCTACGAGCGCCTGAAAGCCATGCCCCGATGGAAGGAAAACCGCTCAGAAGGCGCCTCGCTCTATCTGACCGACCCGGACGGGCATAAGCTGGAATTGCATGTCGGAAGCCTCGCCAGCCGCTTGGCCCATTACGCAGAACACGACCCGACACTCACAATCTTCAACTGAGCTTCATCTTGCCCTAAATACTCGCGGGGGGAATGCGGCGCAGCCGCAGGGGGGCGGCAGCCCCCGAAATCACCTACCCCAAGTAATCCGGCAAATGCCCGATATCGGGCAATACAAGATCGGCATGGGGCGCAAGCGTTGCCGCATCCGCCAGGCCCGTCAGCACGCCAATGCAGACCATTCCCGCCGCGCGGCCGGCAAGCAGATCATGCGTGCTGTCGCCCACCATGGCCACGCTGCCCGGCGGCAACCCGGCGCGCGCCGCAAAGCCCAGCAGCATATCGGGCGCGGGTTTGGGGATATAGCCGCTGTCATAGCCCAGCACATGCGCGAAATGCCCGGCAATGCCTGCGGCGTTCAGATGCGCATGGGCCGAATCCGCGGCATCATTCGTGGCCACGCCCAGCACCAGCCCGCGCGCAAGCAACCCCTGTAGCAGGGGCGCCAGCGGCACCGGCGGGACCATGGCGGCGTGTTTCGAACTCTCCAGCAGATAATCCGCCAGGCCTTCGGCGCGGTCCGGCGCGATATGCGGACGGATCAGATCGGCACCCTCATCGAGCGTTCCGGCAATCACGGGCGAGGACGGATGGAAGGCCCGCGCCACACGGTCAAACCGCACCGCCCGCGCGATGGCATCGGCGCGGGCCGTGTCGCCCTCGGATAGCGTGTCGATCACGCCCGCCATCCAGCCCGCCCAACTCGCCGCAAAGTCAAACAGCGTGCCGTCCTTGTCGAACAGCACCGCGCGCAAGGGGGGCAAGGGCATAGCACACTCCGGCAAATGTCACGCGCGGGTTATCTGGCGGGCGTGACACGCTGATGACAGGTCAGAACACCATCGGCATGGCGCGGTTCATCTGGTCAATGGCGGCACGCATCTCAGCTGTGATCTGCACATCCCGACCTGCAAGAATATGCGCCAATTGCTCGGATGTGGTCGCCCCGATGATCGGCAGCGTGGTCGCGGGGCGCGTCAATGTCCAGTTGATCGCCATATGCACAGGGTCGATGTTGTGCTCGTTGGCGATGGCCATATAGCCCGATACCGCCTCGAACACACGCCCCGTTATACGGCCACCCAAATCTCCGTTGCGCGACCGGCGCGAGTCGTCCGGCGTGACATTGCCCGCGTATTTCCCGGTCAGCAAGCCCGCGGCCAAGGGGGTATAGGCCAGAAGTGGAATGTCTTCGTTCACGCAGAGCTCGGCCATGTCCAGATCGAAATAGCGGCACAAAAGCGAGTATTCGTTCTGGATGCTCAGAACCCGCGGCAGCCCCTCTTCCTCGGCCAGGCGCAGCCACAGGCCCGTGCCCCACGCGCTTTCATTCGACAGCGCGATATTGCGGATCTTGCCCGCTGCGACCAGATCTGCGGCAACGGTCAGGATCTCGCGCATATGCGCGATGGTGTCGGCCCGGTTCTGGCCCGACGGGTCGAACCCCCAGCTTTTACGGAAATGATATGACCCGCGATTGGGCCAGTGCAGCTGATAAATGTCGATGCAGTCAGTTTGCAACCGCGCAAGCGAGGCATCAACCGCGTCGCGCATCCGGTCGCCAGAAATCGGCACACCGCCGGGCACGGCGACAGACCCTTCGCCGGTGATTTTGGTGGCAATGACCGCGCCGCTCGGTTTGCGGCTGGCCAGCCAGCGGCCAATAATTTCCTCTGTCCGGCCCGCGGTTTCCAGCGTGACGGGGTTGACCGGATACATTTCTGCGGCGTCCAGAAAGTTGATCCCGGCGTCCCAAGCCATATCCATCTGGCGGTGGGCGTCATCCTCCTCCGTCTGGCTGCCATAGGTCATAGTGCCCAGACAATATTCCGAAACCGTCAAATCGCTGCGCCCCAGCGTCCGTTTGCGCATGATGTATAGTCCTTCTTGCGAACAAGGTTGGCGCAATCTACCCGCTCTGCCCCCAAGTTAAACCGTTTTCTTGCCTTGCGGCAGGATATCTCCAATATATAGAACAAAGTTTGAACAGTGGGGTGAAATGCTGGACGTTTCCAAATGCGCCCTGGCCGATACTCTGGTCTTGGCGCCGGGGCGCGCGCATGAATTCTGCGGCCCGGCGCGGCGGGTTCTGACGGCTTGGGTCATGGGCTGGGCAGCGCCGGTGCTGTGGTTGCGGCTGCGGCACAATCCCGACCGGCCCTATCCGCAAGGGTTGGCGGACTGGGTCGCGCCGGGCGGGCTAATTCTGGCAGAGGCCACGCGCGACACCGAGCTGCTGGGCTGTGCCGAGGATGGCTTGCGCAGCGGCGCCTGTGCGTTGGTGGTGGCCGATCTGGCCGAACCCGTGGCGATGACACCTTTGCGCCGCCTGCATCTGGCCGCAGAGGAAGGCTGCGCGCGGCGTCCGGGCGGCGGGGTGCGCGCGCTGGTGCTGACACCGGGCGATGGTGGCACGCCGGGGGTGGAAACCCGCTGGCATATGGCCCCTTGCCCGGCGCGGAACCTTTCTGCAACAGAGCCTGTGGGCGCGGCATGGCAGCTCTCGCGGCTGCGCGCCCGGATGACCCCGCCAGCACGCTGGCATGTGCAGGATTATGGCAACGGGCTGCATCTGGCGCCATTATCCGCCTAAAGCATGTCGCTCGGACGTGGGGTCCGTTTCCAAATTTTTCGAAACGCGATGACCGCGCGAATGTATGTGGCGTTCATGCTGAACCGTGTAAAACGCCCTGTGATCGTGATGTCGGAGGCAAAAGTCTGGGGACCGGTTCCGGTCGGCGGGCTTGAGCGTGATCCTGACAACACCCCCCTGCGACGCGGGCCACAGCAGCCTTGCGCCAGTCTTTTTCAACGCGATAACCGGGTGGGGCGTGAACCGCATGGCCCTTTTCGCCTAAGCCATCCGGCGGGCGATCACTTGCCTGAACCACATTCAAAGCCACGGCCGCGCCGCCGGGTCAGTTGGCAGCCCCACCGCGCCCTTGGACGTGCAAAAGCCCCGCTTCAGTGGCGATCAGGTCCAGCGGTTCATCCGTCGGCTCGATCGGGACGGCTGGCTGCGCCTGCGCGCCATAGGCAAGGCCAATCGCCAACACCTCGCCCCGCGCGCGCAACTGCGCCAATGTGCGGTCGTAGAACCCGCCGCCATAGCCCAGCCGATAGCCACGCCGGTCGAAAGCCAGAAGCGGCACGATCAGCACCTGCGGCACAATCTTCTCTGCCAACAGCGGAATTTCTGCCCCGAAGCGACCCGGCTGCATCGCGGCGTCGGGGGTCCAGCGATGAAATTCCAGCGGCGTATCACGCGCCACGATCACCGGCACGCAAACCGGGCCGGGATGCGCCATCATAAGCGGCAGGGGAGAGATTTCGGACCGCATGGGCATATACCCGGCCAGCACAACCTGTGACAGCTTGCTGCCAAAAGCACCTTCCAGATGGTGCGCAACGGCGCGACAGGCATGTTGCGCCGCCTCTGCTCCGTTGTTTGCATGGGCTGCGGCCCGGCGTTTGGCAGCCGCGTCCCGATGTGCCGATTTGTCCATGCGCATCCCTTGCCCATATTCCGCAGGCCCAGTGCACCATGACACGCTTTGCCCGCGCTACCCGTCTTGCGCCAGTTTGCGCGCCCAATCCGACATCTCGGCCAAAGCCATGCGTGCCGTAATGGACAACAGCAACCCAAGCCCGCCGCACAACCCGTAAAGCACCCCAAGATGACCCGCCGAAAGGCCAAGCATCAGCCCATAGACCAATCCGACCAAACCAAAGAGCAACGCGATTACAACATGCAAGACGATCATATGCACCCCCTCAACGCCAACAGATAGCGCGACGCTACCTGTAAAACCTTGCCGGAAGGTTAAACGCGCGGCTCAGCCACGGTTGCGGTCGAATTCGGCATTCAGACCGCGCACAAAATCATTCAGGCCCGGTTGGCGGTCACGCCGCAGCCGCTCGCCTTCTATAATGCTGCGCAGACGCGCTTCGGTGGCGTCCAGATCCGCGTTGACAAGAACATAATCATATTCCGCCCAATGGCTTATCTCATCGCGCGACTTGCGCATTCGGTCGTCGATCACGGCGTCACTATCCTGCCCACGGCTGCGCAAACGGCGGTCCAATTCGGTAATCGACGGCGGCAGGATAAAGATAGAGATGACATCCTTGCCCAGGCTGGAATTGCGGATCTGTTGCCCGCCTTGCCAATCAATGTCGAAAAGCGTGTCGCGCCCGGCCTCCATTGCCTGAACAACCGGCCCTTTGGGAGATCCGTAGAAATTGCCGAACACCTCGGCATGTTCCAGCATCTCGCCCGCCGCGATCATGGTGGCGAAGTCCTGATGCGTCTTGAAGTAATATTCGCGCCCATCCTCTTCGCCCTCGCGCGGGGGGCGCGTGGTGGCAGAGACCGAAAAGCGCAGGCTGTCATCCCAGGCCATCAGGCGCTTGGCCAGCGTGGATTTGCCCGCACCAGAGGGCGATGACAGGATGATGAGAAGCCCGCGTCGGATCATGCAACTACTCCAGGTTCTGAACTTGCTCGCGCATTTGGTCGATGACGCTTTTCAACGCCAGACCGATGCGCGTCAACTCCATATGCTGCGCCTTGGCGCATAGGGTGTTGGCTTCGCGGTTAAATTCTTGCGTCAGAAATTCCAGACGACGCCCCACCGCGCCACCTTCGGCCAGCAGTGTCTTGGCGCTGGCGCAATGCGCGTCCAGCCGGTCCAGTTCTTCTGTCAGGTCGGCCTTGACCGCCAGCACCGCCAATTCCTGTTCCAGCCGCGACGGGTCCGGCGGTGATATATCGGCGAATTGTGCGAGGACGATTTGGAACTGCGCGCGCATCGCCTTGGCCCGGCCTGGCACCTGCGCGCGCGCCTGCGCGACCAGTGCCTCGGTCTGGGCAATCTGTTCTGACAGGATGGCCTGCAAGGCGGCCCCTTCAGAGACGCGCGCGGCGCAGAATGCCCCCAGCAGAACATCGGCATCCGCCAGCAGCAGCTGGCCCAATTCTGCCGGGTCAAATGTGGCGGAATCTTGGCCCTGAGGGTTCAGCCCGCGCCATGTCAGCACCTCGAGCGAGGTCGGCGCGCGCAGGTCAAGACCCGCCGCTGCGGCCTGCCTTCGCACATGAAGAAGGGTCTGAAACAGGCCCGCGAGGGCAACCTCATCTATCGCAGCTGCACCCTCTGCCCGGTCTTGGCGCAGCCGCAAGGACAGTGCCAGATTGCCGCGTGTGACCTTGGCCGCCACCTTGTCACGCAGAGGTTTTTCAAGGAATCCATAACCTTCTGGCAAGCGCACCCGAATATCCAACCCACGTCCATTGACCGCGCGCAGCTCCCATTCCCAAAATACCCGCAGGCCCGACAGCTCGGCATCGCCCAGATGGCTGGCATAGCCGGTCATGGAATTCAGCATCGGTGCTCCTGTCCCCGGACAGCGCCGGTTAACCCTGTGTCCGGAATGTGGCAGAAAATGGACAAAATCTGGTCTATTAAGGTCGTGTTAATAGAGCTTGCTCAAAGATGAAACCCGGTGCCCGGCACCTATTGCGTAAAGAGACATGCCATGAGTGACACCACCTTCACCCCCCGCCCGGACGTAGAAGATGCGTTTCCGCTGGTCGCCAAGGTCTGTGCCCATTGGGCCGGGTTGCGCACCCGCCACGCCTTGCCCGCACGCGGGGCGCTGGACCCCGCCGCGCTGGCAGAGGCGTTGCCGCATGTCTTTCTGGGCGAAATCGTCAGCCCGCGCGTGGCGCGCATCCGGCTCTGCGGTCACGGGGTAGAAGATGTGATGGGTATGGATTTGCGCGGCATGCCGCTGACCGCGCTGTTCGGATCAGACGCGCGCGACGACATCATGGCCGCGCTGGAACAGGTCGGGCGCGGGGTGCGGGCAATGCTGGCCTTGCAGGCGGAACCGGGCTTTGGACAGCCAGAAATGAGCGCCCTACTGGCCTTGATGCCGCTTACCGGGGCAGATGGTCGGATTACCCATGTGCTGGGGGTGCTGGAACGGCGCGGCCAGATCGGGCGGCGTCCGCGCCGATTTGCCACCGCCTGCAACACACCCATAATCGAGGACAGCGCGCCAATGTTGCGCGTTATTATCGGCGGCAAACGCTGATGAAAAAAGGGCCGGAACGGCGTTAGGCCGCCCGGCCCTGATCGCACCGGTCGCGCGCTTAACTCGCGGCGGCCAGTTTTTCGCGGCGGCCAACCAATTCCTCGGCCACCAGAAAGGCCAGTTCCAAGGACTGGCTGGCATTCAGACGCGGGTCGCAGGCGGTGTGGTAACGCTTCGACAGGTCTTCATCGCTGACAGCATGCAGACCGCCGGTGCATTCGGTCACATCCTTGCCCGTCATCTCGAAATGCACACCACCGGGGATGGTGCCTTCGGCATTATGAACGGCAAAGAACTCTCGCACCTCGCGCAGAATGGATTCGAACGGCCGGGTTTTATACCCGGTCGAGGATTTGATGACGTTGCCGTGCATCGGATCGCAGGTCCAAAGTACATTGGCGCCTTCTTCCTGCACCGCTTTAATCAGGCGCGGCAGGTGATCGCCCACTTGCCCTGCACCGAAACGCGCGATCAGGGTCAGACGGCCTGCCTCATTCTCCGGGTTCAGCTTGGCGAGCAGAACTTTCAGGTCATCGGCTGTCAGCGAGGGGCCGCATTTCAGGCCAATCGGGTTCTGCACACCGCGGCAGAATTCGACATGCGCGCCATCGGGCTGGCGCGTGCGGTCGCCGATCCAGATAAGGTGGCCAGAGCCTGCGATGTTCTGTCCGCTGGTCGAATCCACGCGGGCCAACGCTTCTTCGTATTCCAGCAACAGCGCCTCGTGGCTGGTGTAGAAATCCACCGTGGCCAGGTCGCGGCTGGTTTCAGAGGTAATGCCCGCCGCCGTCAGGAAGTCGAGCGTGTCGGAAATCCGGTTGGTCATTTCGCGGTAGCGCTCGGCCTTGTCACCATCGGCAAAACCCAAGGTCCAGGAATGCACTCGGTGCATGTCGGCATAGCCGCCGGTCGAGAAGGCGCGCAACAGGTTCAGGCTGGCCGCAGCTTGCGTGTAAGCCTGCAACATGCGCGCCGGGTCAGGGATGCGGGCATCCGGCGTAAACTCGAACCCGTTGATGATGTCGCCCCGGTAGCTAGGCAGCTCCACCCCGTCCACGATTTCCATGGACGCAGAGCGCGGTTTGGCGAATTGGCCGGCCATGCGGCCGACCTTCACCACCGGCACTTTCGCGCCATAGGTCAGCACAATCGCCATTTGCAGCAGCACTTTGAACGTGTCGCGAATACTGTCGGCGTTGAATTCGGCAAAGCTTTCGGCGCAGTCACCACCTTGCAGCAAGAACGCCTCGCCGCGCGCCGCAGCCCCCAGCTTGCGCTTGAGCGCGCGCGCTTCGCCGGCAAAGACCAGCGGCGGGTAGCTGGACAGGCGCGCTTCGACCTGCGCCAACGCATCGGAATCCGGATAGTCGGGCATCTGGATGCGCGGCCTTTGCCGCCATGAAGATTTCGTCCAGCCTTGTGTCATCATGCCCTCCGGGTAACTGATTGCGCAACCAAGCCGCGCCTGTCGTCCCTATACAAAAGCGATCCATGGCTTGCAAATGCGTTTGCTCTTGCACGGGAAAATGAAACCTGATTGTGTCGCGCAACTCCGCGACGTCAGTGATCGTTCAGAATGTCCAAGATTTCCAGCCAGCCCAACCCGGCCCATGTAGCGTTCCTGCTTCTGGACCGTTTTACGCTGATTGCCTTTGCCGCAGCGATAGAACCGTTGCGGCTGGCCAATCGTGTTGCGGGACAAACGCTCTATACATGGCAGCTTGTCAGCGAAAATGGCGGGCCTGTGAAATGCTCCAACGGCACCGAGATTTCCGTCACAACCAAGCAGGATGATTTGCCCCATGACAGCCTGATCGTGGTCTGTGGCGGGGTCGATGTGCAGCGCGCAACCAATGCGACCGTCCTGTCATGGCTGCGCAAACGCGCGCGCTATGGCAACCGCATCGGCGGAATCTGCACGGCGTCCTGGGCCTTGGCCAAGGCCGGGCTGCTGGATGGCAAGCGCGCCACCATCCATTGGGAAAACTTCAACGCCATGGCAGAGGACTTCCCAGAGGTTGATCTGTCGCGCTCGGTCTTCGTGGTCGATGGGGCGCGGGTGACGGCCGCGGGGGGCATTGCCTCGCTGGACCTGACCTTGGCGCTGATCGCGTCGGCGCATGGCAGTGATCTGGCCAATTCGGTGGCGGACCAGCTTGTCTATTCGTCGATCCGCACCAACCGCGACACGCAGCGCCTGTCGATCCCGGCGCGCATCGGCGTCCGCCACCCCAAGCTGGCCCGCGTGATAGAGATTATGGAAAGCCACATAGAAGACCCGATCAGCCCGTCCGATCTGGCCGAAGCGGTGGACATGTCCACCCGCCAGTTGGAACGCCTGTTCCGCCGCTACCTGAACCGCAGCCCGAAACGCTATTACATGGAATTGCGGCTGGAACGCGCCCGCAACCTGCTGATGCAGACCGATATGAGCGTGATAAACGTGGCGCTGGCCGCAGGCTTCACCTCACCCTCGCATTTTTCCAAATGCTACCGCGCGCATTACGACACCACGCCCTACCGCGAACGCGGCGCGCATGGCGAAGAGGGTTAGCCCGGCCCCCGCTTGATGACGTAAAGCTGCGCGCCGTCACTGTCTGACTGCGACAGTAGGTCATGCCCGGACTCGGCGCAGAAATGCGGCATGTCCACCACCGCGACCGGATCATCTGCCAGCACGCGCAGCACCCCGCCGGGCGGCATGGCCAACAGTGCCTTGCGTGCACGCAACACCGGTAGCGGACACCGCAGGCCGCGCGCATCTAGCATGTCATTTCTCATGGATACCGATGTAGGCCAGCCACGCGCGCAGGAAAAGCGAAACTTGACACCCCGCGCAGGGGCCGCACTTATGCGCCATGTTCCTGATCTCTCGCTCGACCGTTTTGAACCGAGGCGCGCTGCATATCCGCCGCGTGCCGCGCAAGTTCATGGGCCGCACCGCGCTGTGGCCGCGCGGGGGCAGCTTTGGGCTATGGGCGCGGCTGATATTCGAGGTCGAATTCCTGCGCTATTTTGCGGCGCTGTCGCCCTTCGTGGTGGCAACGCTTATCTGGCGCGAATATGCATTGGCCATTGCGCAGGCCCCCATCCCCATGCTGATCCTGATCTATCTGGTCGAGGGACGGCTATTGCGCGTCCCGCCCGGCCAACGCCACGCCCTGGTGTCAGAGGCAGAGGCCGAGCGCGGGCTGGACCTGCTGCGCGACCGGGCGCGCAAAATCCTGACCAAAATCGCCGCCGGGCGCGGGGTCGAGGCAGGACGCCTGCACCTTGTGATTGAGCAATCCGAGATGCTGCGCGTGCCCCCCCTGTCGCTGGTGTCGGTGCAATCCGAGGATGGGCCGGACATTCTGGACCTGTCCCACGACGAACGGGTGCTGATGGAAAGCATGCTCTTTCAGCCACCGCTGACCGAACGCGAATTGCAGAAAATCGGCTTGGCCCGCAAGATCGCGTTGCACGATATCGGGCTAGAGGCGCGCGACGTTTCGGCCCATGCGCGTCTGGCCGCGATGATGGCCGCGCGCTCAGGCGCTTAGCGACAGCACATGCCCGAACGGCGCGTCCGGCGGCTCTGGCTGCGGCGCGGCCCAGATAACCGGAAAGCGGGGCCGTGGCCCGGCCGGGCCGTCCATATCCGACAAGATCACAAGCGCAGAAGGGGCCAGCTCCCCCGCCCGCGCGATGACAGGCCGGAAATCGGTGCCACCCCCTTCGGGCAGTTCCAGCCCATGCAGGGTTGCGCGCGCAGTGGCCGGGTCAAGGGGCATGTCATGATGCAGCCCCTCATCGAATGTCAGCAGGTGCAAACTTGCCTGCGCGCGGCGCGAAATCGCCTGCAGTTCTGCCAACAGCAAGCGCAGGCTGTCATCACTCAGAGAGGCCGAACAATCGAGGCCCAGCACAAGACGCGGGGCGCTGGCCTGCCACGTCATGCGCGGCTGAAACGGCGGCAAAGGCGCGTGGTCCTGCAAGGCGCGCCCTGCCCCGGCCAGCCACGCGCGCGCCGGGCGCAAGGGGGCCGGTTCGGGGCGGTGCAGCGTCGCGCGCGCCAGCAAGCGGCGCAAAATCACTTCCCACGGGGTGCGCGGTGTGGGCAGATCAGCCATGCGCCGGCCCAGCATACCAAGCCCGAACCCCGCCGCCGCCCCCGCCGTCATGGCGCGGGCCAGATGCGCACGCCACTCGGCTTGGCCGGTGCCGCCGCGATCGGTGCCTCTGTCGCCGCCCGCCCCCCCGGACGGCTGCAAGTCGGGCTTTTGCCCATCCTCTTGCGCCTGCCTGCGTGCGCGGCCTGCCCCTTCGGGCGTGTCGGCCATGCGCCGATACAGCCGCTCGCAATCCCAATCGGCCAAGCCGCCCTGTTCGTTCAAACGCACCAGCAGTTTCGCCAAGGTCAGCGCCGGGCGCGGCAAGGCATGCCCCGCCTGCAAGATGGCTTCGTTCACAATAGCGTCGGATGCGATCTGCCACAGGTCGGGCGCGAAACCCTCTCCCATGCGCGCAGCCATCGCCGCCATGCGATCGGAATGTTGAAGGGCCACATGCAAAATATGATGGCCCGCCAGCCCGATTTGCTCATGCCGCGGGAGGGCTTCGAAATCTGGGCCATAGCGGATGGTTGTGCCGGTGGTTTCCGCCGGTACATCCAACGCGGCGACATCCCGGTGCTGACACCAGAGCGAGAGTGCGGCAAGCGCGGGGTCGACTTCGGTCAGCGTTTGCAACGCGCGCGTGGCCCGCGCCGAATGCATCATTCCAGCCCTGCCGCGCGCCGCTCCTCGGCATAGGCGGCATAAGCGGGCGAGGTCAAAAATGCCTCTGCTATGTCATTGTCCAGCGCCTTGCGGATGAGCATCTCGAACCCATGCGCCCCCAACTCTGCCAAGGGCATCGCGCTGAAGGGTGGCTCTCGCAAGCTGCGCGCTTCGGCCATGATCTCTATGATAACGCCCATATTGCCCGCATCCGCACGCGCCACCAGCGCATAGATCAGCGCGGTCATGCCATGCATGGAGGGCGGGTAAAGCTCTGCGCGCGCCTTCGCCGTGGCCTCTAACAAATCGTCAAGCTGCACGGTCGCCGCGATTTCATCTGCGATTAACAGGAATTCAGCGGCAACCGCTTCGCCCAGCACACCCGCAATCGCAGTGTTGCGCAAAACGCGGTCGGGCAAAGCGCCCATCAAGGCCGATGCCCGCGCCCAAGACCTTGGCGTGCAGGCGATCATATCGCCCCGGCGCAACGCGGCCTCATTCGTATCCAGCAGGTCAGGCCGGGTGCGGATGAGGGCAATAACGGCGGGGTCCAGCCCCTGCGGCACGGCATAGCCCTGCACCCAATCGCCCGCCTCTGCCACAAGGTTCAGATGCACCAGCCGGTCCGACAAGGCGCTACCCATTTCATAAGCGATGGCCCCATCTTCGACCGTGTTGCCTGCGGCAACCACGAAACAGCTATCCGGCAAGCGGTGCGGCCCGACGCGACGTTCCTGTAACAACCCGTAAACCGTGGGCTGCAACTGCGGTGCAGCGGCGGTCAATTCGTCCAGAAACAGCACCGACGGCGTCGTTGTGTCATCCGGCAAATCCTCTGGGCGGAACCAGATCGTGCGCTGGCGCTCCATGTCGAAAAACGGCAGGCCGCGCAGGTCTTGCGGCTCTATCGTGGTCAGGCGCAGGTCATACAGGCGCGCGCCTATGCGGCTGGCAAGCGTCTGCACCACTTCGGTTTTGCCAATGCCGGGGCGGCCATGCAGCATCCAGGACGCGGTAAGCGCGCCTTTCATCTGCGCATCCCACCCGGCCAGAAGCAAATCCAGCGCGCGGCCAGTGGTAATGGGAGGTGCGTTAACCATGTCTTGCCCTTCAGCGCAGCGTCACGGACCACGATATGGCCCGCGACCCTGTGGGGGCAAGCGTCAGGCCGGGGGTTTCGAGGGCGAGTCCTCTGCCAGTTTGGCAGCCTGCGAAATCCAGTTGTCGCGGTCAATCCGGCCCTTGAAGCTCAGATAGCCATCGACCCAATCAACCTCTGCACGGGTCCAGCGACTGATCTGCCAGAAATGATAGAAGCCAAGCCCGTTCAGCTTGCCTTCCAGCACCGGACCGACACCGCTGATGCGCTTTAGGTCGTCTTTTTCGCCCATAGGAGCATCCAGCCCGGCGGGTTTGCTGGCTTCAGGTGCCGCCGAATCAGTGGTCGCCGGTTCCGCCACGGCCGCCTTGGGCGCGGCAGCGGGTGCTGATGCGGGTTCTGCAGCAGTCGGCGCGGCAGATGCGGCTTCTGTCGTTTCAGGTGCAGTGGCCGCTTTCGGCGCAACATTGGCCTCTGGCGCGGCGGTCCGCTGTGCAACGGGCGCGGGCGCCGCAACGGTTTCCGCCACAACAGCGGTTTTCGGGGCGCGCTCGGCAACTGTAAAGATCAGCCCCACGACGAGCGCGACAACCGCACCGATTGCGACAGAGCCGTTCCCATCAATCCCGATGACAACAAGCGAGACGCCAAACATCAGCGCGCCCGCCGCAACGGCAATGGCCCAGCCATGCAGCGGCGGGGCTTCCTTGAATTCTGAATGTGTCATTTATTTCAATTCCTTCCTGTCGTTTCTTAACACAAGTCTCAAGCGCGCAGAGGCTGTGTCGCACTGGATGGAAACGCCTCCAGCCCCAGCGCCTGCAAGGCAGTCGCGGCAATGTCGCGCGCGCTTAGCCCTGCCTGAGCATACATCACTTCGGGGCTGGCCTGTTCGATAAATGTGTCGGCCAAGGTCATGCAGCGCAATGCGGCACCCGATTGCAACTGCCCGGAATTGGCAAGGTAGTGCAGAACCTGCGCCCCAAAGCCGCCCTGGGCGCCTTGCTCGACCGTGACAACCGCGCCGTGATGCCGGATAAGTTGGTCGATCAGGGCATGGTCAAGCGGCTTGGCAAAACGGGCATCTGCGATGGTGCAGGTAATGCCGCGCGCGGCAAGCGATTCGGCGGCAAGACGCACCTCTGCCAGATGCGCGCCGAAGGACAGGAAGGCGACATGCTCGCCTTCGGCCACGATGCGGCCCTTGCCGATTTCCAATATCTGCGGACGCTCGGGCATTTGCACGCCCACCCCGTTGCCGCGCGGATAGCGCAGCGCGATGGGGCCGTCGTCATAGGCCGCGGCGGTTTCCGTCATGTGGACCAGCTCGGCCTCGTCCCCCGCAGCCATAACCACCATGCCCGGCAGGTTGGTCATGAAGCCCACGTCGAACGCGCCCGCATGGGTTGCCCCATCCGCGCCGACAAGCCCGGCGCGGTCGATGGCGAAGCGCACGGGCAGGCCTTGCAGCGCCACGTCATGCACCACCTGGTCGTAGCCGCGTTGCAGGAAGGTGGAATAAATCGCGCAGAAGGGTTTAAGGCCCGATGCCGCCATGCCGGCCGCGAAGGTGACGGCGTGTTGCTCTGCAATGCCCACATCGAACACCCGGCGGGGGAAGCGGTCTTGCATAATATCCAGCCCTGTTCCGCCGGGCATGGCAGCGGTCACGGCGACAATGTTGGGGTCGCGTGCCGCCGCGTCGGTCAGGGCGCGGCCAAAAACCCCGGTATAGCTGGGCGCATTGGGCTTGGATTTTGCCTGCGCGCCAGTCGCCACGTCAAATTTCGACACGCCGTGATAGCAGCAGCCCGACGCCTCTGCGGGCGCATAACCCTTGCCCTTGACGGTGCGCACATGGATCAGAACCGGCCCTTCGGCCCGGTCGCGGGCCATGCGTAGCGTGGCCATCAGGTCGGGCATGGAATGCCCGTCGATCGGGCCGATATAGGTAAAGCCCAGATGCTCGAACATGGTGGCATCGGGCGGGCCACCGCAGGCACGGGCACGCGCGGCCAAAGCCTGTTCGCGCAGGGATTGCGGCAGGGCGGACATGAAGCCCTGCGCCACTTCGGACAGCGACGCATGCGGCGCGTTCAGGCGGTTGAGGTAGCTGTTCATGGCCCCCACCGGGGGGGCGATCGACATGTCGTTGTCGTTGAGGATAACGAACATCCGCCGCCCTTCGGCACCGGCGTTGTTCAGCGCCTCATACGCCATGCCGGCGGTGATGGAGCCGTCGCCGATAACCGCAATTGCATCGCCCGTGGGCTGGCCCATATCGCGGCCAATGGTAAAGCCCAAAGCCGCCGAAATGCTTGTCGAGCTATGCGCCGCGCCGAACGGGTCAAACACGGATTCGCTGCGCTTGGTGAAGCCGGACAGCCCCCCCTCTTGGCGCAGCGTGTGCATGCGGTGGCGGCGGCCCGTCAGAATTTTATGCGGGTAGCACTGGTGCGCGACGTCCCAGATCAGCTTGTCAAACGGTGTGCGAAAGACGGCGTGCAAAGCCACGGTCAGTTCGACCACGCCAAGCGATGACCCAAGGTGCCCGCCGGTGCGGCTGACGGTTTCAATCGTTTCCTGGCGCAACTCATCGGCCAGCGCCGTCAACTCATTCAAGTCGAAATCGCGCATATCGGCGGGGCCTGCGACACGGTCCAGATGCGGGGTGCGGCTTTGGTCCATGGGGGTTCCCTTTCGATGCGGCGGGTTTATATAAAAAAAGATGCCGTGGGGCTTGGCCCGCACGGCACCAGTTTCCTGTCGCCAACAGGAAAGGGAACCGGGCGTCACGGCCCGTGTTCGAACCGGCTAATGGTTCGAACCTCTTGAGGGGCAGGCCGGGCAAACCGCCCTGCCCCAATTCCTTGAACCACCCGGCGTTTAGGCCGTCGCGGTTGGCACCGGCGCTTCCAATGCACTGTAGGGCATCGGCGGTGGTGCGTTCTTGCTGTCTTCGGGCAGGAATTGCCCGACGACCCAGATCAGCCCGATGATCGCACCGATCCCCAGAAGCACCGCGGCGGCATAGCCAGCACCCCGCAACATTTCCGACAAGATCCAGTTGCGCAGCCTTTGGCCGGGCGACTCTTCGATATAGTCATGCTGTGCCATGTTGACCTCCTCGATCAATAAGTTGGCCGGTAGCCGCGGTCTTCGGCCCAAATGGCCCAGTTGTCCACAACCGTGCCGGTGAGCAGAATACCGATCCCGCCAGTTAGCGTGGTCAGAACTGCGAACCACCAAGCCCAACGGTGGATACCTTCCATCGTGGCATTAAAGCCCATGGTCCAGCGCCAGAACAAGGCCGCCCGTTCACTTGCCGTGCCACGGTCAACGATCTGCTCCAGCTCGCGGTCGCCGCCGAAGCGAGAGACAGCAAGAATGGTGGCCCCATGCATGGCAAACAGCAAGGCCGAGCCATAGAGGAACACGATCGAAAGCGCGTGGAACGGATTGTAGAACAGGTTGCCGTAGCGCAGGCTGAACAGGTTGGTCCAGTCGAGGTGGGTGAAGATGCCGTAAGGCACAGCTTCAGACCACGATCCCATCAGCAGCGGACGGAACAGGCCCAGCACAAGGAACAGCCAGATGGCAGAGGCGAACGCCCAGGCCACATGTTTGCCCATGCCCAGGGCTTCTGCCCGCAGATAGGTCCGCGCCCACCAGGTCATCACAGAGATGAGCAGGAAGAAAGACGCTATCAGGAAATAGCCCCCTTCACGCATCGGCGGGATGCTCAGGCCATATTCCGGCGCGGGCGGGTCCAGCGACAGCCAGAACAGATCGCGCAGGAAGACCGCCGGGTTATAGCCCGCCTGATCCCAGAACCATAGACCCACCATCACGAACCAGATGATGCCGGTCGCCAGCGAGATGACACCCAGCGTGCCCAGATAGATGGGGCCAAGCTGTGCATTGCCGAACCAGCCCAACAGGGTCGAGAAGCTGGCAGACTTGGTGCGGTTTTCCAGCTCTACGCCTTCAACCAGACCCATTTCCGGGGCGGCGCGCACCTGCACCTGTGTAAAGATGTTCTGATACTCAGCCATTGACGCCTCCTGCGATATCGGACCACCAAGGCAGGTTCAGCCACCAATCCCACCAATAGACCCACTGGTCGAACCAGATGGTGCCAGAGATGACGATACAGACCGCCGACCAGAACCCTGCATTGAGCGCCAGAAGCAGACCGACCCGGTGAATGCCCAGCGTGCCGACCGAATACCCGATCAAGTCACGGAAGAACGTATCCTCGTGGTCGGGCGTCTTCATCAGCTCGCCCTTCTTGGGGTTGGCCGCCGACAGAACCAGCGCGCCATGCAGCGCCAGCGCCAGTGTCGTGGTGAAGAAGAACGTCACCGCGATCATATGCGCCGGGTTGTAGTGGAAGTTGCCGTAAGTGTAGCCGACATTCGACACCCAATCGAGATGCGTCCAGATGCCGTAAGGGAACGCGTGTCCCCACGCGCCCATCAGCACAGGGCGGATAACGACCAGCGTCAGATAGGCGAAAATCGCCACACCAAAGGCGAAGGGCACATGATAGCCCATGCCCAGTTTGCGGCAGATCTCGACCTCTCGCAGCGCCCAGGACACGAAAGCCCCGATCGCGCAGATGGTCACAACCTGCCATAGCCCGCCTTCAAGCAGCGGTGCCGGACCCAACCCATAGGACAGGGGTGGGGGATTTATTGAAATAAGCCAGGGGTTCCAGGTGCCTTGCAGCACGGCCCCCCAAAAGATCAAGAGCGTTCCGAGAACCGCGAAGAACACGGTCGTTACCCCGAAAAAACCGACGTAAAACGGCCCGACCCAAAAGTCGAACAGGTTTCCGCCGACCAATGTGCCACCTGGCACACGGTATTTGCGCTCGAAGCTCAGCAGCGCCATGCTTCCCTCCGCTAAGGTGCGGCGGCCGTCAAGGCCGTCAATGAATGGTGAAGTTGGCCACGGGCAAAGGCATGACTGCCCATGCCCGCGGCACTATGCTTAGTCGAGCGGACGCTCGTACTTCTCGGCAGCAATCGTGAACCAGTTGTAGGACGGGTTCGACAGCAGCACGAGATGGATCATCGCGGCCAGAAGGAACAGGAACACGCCCTGTGCCACGAAAACGCGGCGCGGATCGAAGATCAGCCAGATTTTGTAAAACTTGCTCATTTCTCAATCCCCCTCAGAACCACGGACGCCAGATGAACACGGCCAAATGAGCCACGATGGCAACGACCGAAAACAGCCAAAGCCCGCTCATATAGACCGAGTGCAGTTCCTGGGCCTGCTCGTCGGTGAGACCTGTAAACGACAGATCAGAATTTTCAGCCATAGTATCCTCCGGATATAAGACTGTGCCGCACCCCCTGCGGCGGGGTTGGCAAGGGTTTCCCCCCGCCCTACCCACGGACGCAGCCCGCGGGAATTCTTGTCGCGCAGCGCCTTAGCTGCGGTAAATGATCGGCGCGATTGCGCGGGCATCAGCCACCGCGCGGCCCCAAGGGCCAAGGCGCGGCAGGCGGCCCGTGGTGACGATGCGCCACGACCAGGTCAGCAAACCCACAACCAGCGCCAACGCGAAAACGGTGGCGAAATAAAAGCTGTATTCCCAGCCGCCATCACGCGGTTGATGATAAGCCTTCGGGGTATTGACGGTGTAGTCAGCCATGGTTGGTTCCTCCTGCTATCAGGCTCTGGCCGGCGCGGGGGCAATACCCCGAACCAATGCGGTGTCGACCTCGTCCGCGCCTTGGGCCAGCGCGGCTTTCTCGACCGCGTCACGCATGGTGCGCGCCGCCGAGATACGGGTCAGAATGGGGTGTTGTGCGACAATGCGGTCCAGTTCGGCTTTCGCCGCATCGGACCAGGGCAGGTCGCGTCTCAGTTCGGCGGGCGTCGCCTCTGCCGCGTCCATCTCGCTGCCCAGTGGCAGAATATGGAACAAGGCATCGAACAGCCCGTTGCAGACTTCCTGCAAGACATAGGTGGCGCCCGCATAGCCCATCATCGGCGTGCCGGTATGACGGCGGATCGCCGCGCCCGGAAAGCTCGCGGGGATGAACGCAGGCGCAGGCCCGTGCCCGGCCTTCATCTCGGCCAAATACATCTTCTCATTAATCGACCCGAACACGATCAAGGGCCGCTTTTCCGCCATCATGGCACGCACGCGGTCATTGTCGGTTTTCTTGCCGCGCGTGCGGGCAACGGCAAAGGCGCAGGGCATGCCCAGATCGTTTTCCAGATAATTGCGCAGGCCGCGCGCATAGGTTTCATTGGCGACCACGGCGAAACTGGCAGTGGCGTAGAAATCCTGCGTGACAGAGCGCCACAGATCCCACATCGGCTTCAGCGTCGAATGCTTCTCGCGGGTGATGAACGGCTCCGGGTCCAGCCCCAGCATATCCCCAAGCTGGCGCAGAAATTTCGTGGTGCTGTCCATCCCGATCGGCGCTTGCAGATAGGGCTTGCCCAGCACTTCGCACAATCCGCGCCCAAATTCCCGATACATGCAGATATTCACATCGGCATTCACAAGATTGCGCATCTCGGCCAGATGCGCGCCCAAGGGCATGACCATGTTGACCTCGGCCCCGATCCCTTCCACCAAACGACGAATTTCGGCCAGATCGGACGGCATGTTGAAGGTGCCATACATCGGCCCCAGAATATTCACGCGTGGGCGAGCCCCCTCTTCGCGCTTCTTTTCCGGCGGCATCCGGCCCTTGGTCATCCCGAATTCGGTGAAAATCCAGGTCATCGCACGGTCAGCGGCTTCCCACTGGTCCTCGTCGATGGTGCGCGGCAAAAAACGTTGTATATTCGTGCCTTGCGGGGTCACGCCGCCGCCGATCATCTCGGCAATAGAGCCTGTGACCACCACGGCGGGCAAAGCGGGGTCGAGCGTTTTCCAGGCACGTTTCATGGCGCCCTCGGTTCCGTCCCGACCCAACTCCTCCTCGCCCAAGCCTGTCACGACAATCGGCAATTCATGCGGCGGCAGCGCATCGGTATAGTGCAACACCGATGTCACCGGCAGGTTCTCGCAGCCCACCGGGCCGTCGATAACCACCTGCAAGCCCTTGACGGCGCAAAACGCATAGATCGCGCCCCAATACCCGCCTGCCCTGTCGTGATCCTGTATCAGCATCAGATCATCTCCTGCGCTTTGGCAGCGCGCGCAGCTTTGTCCAGTTTCTTCTGGTGGGCGGCGCGGAAATCGGGGCGCAGGTTCGGCGACCCCTCCCAGATGCCCGCCGTATCGCCCTCGCCCACGCCCTCGAAGAAGTCGCGCATCTTGTCCATGCGTTCCTTGCCTGCGATGGCAGCGTTCACCACTTCACCCAAAGACCCGGCCCCGGCTGGCCCCATCAGCGGGCGCGCGGAAATCAGGTTGGTGAAATACAGAGACGGCGTGCCCTTTTGCTTGGCATGCTGCACCACGGGCGTGGTGCCGATCACCAAGTCGGGGTCCAGACCATCGCACGCGGCCAGATCATCGGCCAAGGACGCGCGGAACTTCACCGCCACGCCGCGCGCTTCCAGCCAATTCTTGTCGTCCTCAGACCAACGCGACGCCGCACAAGCCGTGCCGACATAGGCCACATCCGCGCCGCTTTCGATCAGCAGGCGCGCAACGATCAATTCAGAGCCTTCATAGCCCGACAGCGTAATCCGCCCCTTGATCGGGTGCGCGGTCAGCGCGCCCTTGATCGCGGGGATAAAGGCGTTTTGCGCGGCGGCCACTTGCGCAGGGTTGACCCCCATCGCATCGCCAATCGCTGCCAGCCAGTCATGCGTGCCATCCACGCCCACAGGGGCAGAGCCGACAATGGGACGGCCAGCTGCCTCAAATTCCCGCACCGCCGCCGAATAGAACGGATGGATCGCCGCCACCGCGCCGCAATCGAGTGCGGCATAAAGCTCGCGCCATTCGCGCGTTGGCACAACCGGGCCAGCGGCCAGACCCATCGGGGCCAGCATCGCGCCGATCATCATCGGGTCGGCCGGGAACATCTCACCCAGCAGAGTCACCGTCGGACGGTCAGAACGGCCCGCTTTGGGCGCGGGCACCGGGCCTGCGGCCACTTCCTGCCGCGCATAATTCAGCATCGCGCCCGCCAACACGTCCTTGGCTTCGGCATGGGTCGGAATGCCAAAGCCCGGCACATCAATGCCAATAATCCGCACCCCGTTAATTTCCTTGGGCAACAACCGCAACGGCACGCCGCTGGCAGTCGGCACGCACAGATTCGTCACCACGATCGCGTCGTAGCGTTCGGGATCGGCCATTTCATGCACGCTGTCGCGGATATCTTCGAACAGCTTGCCGGTGACCAGCGTTTCCGAGTTGAACGGCACATACCCAACCGAGCGGCGCGCACCGTAGAAATGCGACACAAATGTCAGACCGTAAACACAGCAGGCCGACCCGCTCAGGACGGTCGCCACACGCCGCATCCGCAGCCCGACACGCAGAGACCCGAACGCGGGGCACATCGATTCGGGGCGGTCATGCGGCCCTTGGGGGTAATCCTTGGCGAATTGGTCCAGCACCGCGCCGTTGCCAGAGGCCCGCGCTTGCGCGGCCATTTGCTCGGCAGGCGCATGGCAGCCCATGCCGTCAGGGGCCACAGCTTCTGGGGCATCCGCCTCAGGCAAATCGCTGTCCAGCACCTCGACCTCAACCTCGGCTGCGGCATCGTAGCTGACCTCACCCTTCATCTTGCCCGAAATACTCCGGGGGGTGGCCGCAGGCCGGGGGGCAGCGCCCCCTTCTTTGGGTGTTCCAAAATCCTCAGGCATCGTCATAGACCACTTCCAGCGAAACCTTTTCCACCGCGTTCTTGCCGCGCATGTCGGTGTCGGTTGCCGGTTCCAGCACCACATCGCCGCCGGTATCCTTGCTGTCGAACAGTCCCAGCAGGCCGTTCTGATCCAGCGGCACCGGGCGCACGGGCGGGGCAAGGCCCACGGCATCGGCCAGCCCCTCGAACATCGGCCCCCATTGCCCGGCAGAGGTGCCGACAATCTGGTAATTGGCGGATTTCTTGCGCAGATCGTCATGGGCCGGGATGGCGGCCAGCACCGGAATGTCTACGGCCTTGGCGAAAGCCTGCGCCTCTCCGGTGCCGTCATCCTTGTTGATGACCAGCCCGGCCACGCCGACATTGCCGCCCATCTTGCGGAAATATTCGACCGCCGAGCAGACGTTATTGGCCACATACAGCGATTGCAGATCATTACTGGCGACCAAGATTACCTTTTGCGCCATGTCACGGGCAATCGGCAGGCCGAAGCCGCCGCAGACCACATCGCCCAGGAAATCGAGCAGGACATAGTCGAAATCCCAATCGTGGAAGCCTAGTTTTTCCAGCAGTTCAAATCCGTGGATAATTCCACGACCGCCGCAACCGCGGCCCACTTCCGGGCCACCAAGTTCCATCGCGAACACGCCATTGCGCTTGAAGCAGACGTCGCCAATCGCAACTTCCTCGCCTGCCAGTTTCTTGGCAGAGGATGTCTCGATAATCGTAGGGCAGGCTTTGCCGCCAAACAAAAGCGAGGTCGTGTCGGATTTCGGGTCGCAGCCGATAAGCAAGACGCGCTTGCCCATTTCGGCCATCATGCAAGACAGGTTCGCCAGCGTGAAGGATTTGCCGATGCCGCCCTTGCCATAGATCGCGATGATCTGGGTGTGCTTGGTCGGCTCCGATTGCGGCACTTCCAGCGTTGGCTCTTCATTGGCCTCGTCGCGCAGGCGCTGGTCGAAGTCTTTGAGGTTCGGAATGTCGAGGGTCATGCAGTTGCCTCCCAGTCGATGATCATCTTCAGGCAGTCAGGATCGCTGAAGGCCGTCTCGTAGGCGGGGCCAGCCCGGTCGGGGCGTGCGTGGTGGGTAATCAGGCCGGAGAGCGACAGGCGGCCCGTGTCGATCAACTCGCGCGTGGCGATCAGGTCGTCGGCCTGCCATTCGGCAGCGATGCGCAGGCGCGCTTCGCGCATAAAGGCGGGCACGAAATTGAACTGGATGGGCTTGGTGTAGAACCCGGCCAGCACCACTTCGCCGCCCTTGGCAATGCGCCCGATCAGGCTGTCCAGAAGCCCTTCAGCGCCCGATGCGTCCATGATGGTGTTGTAGTCACGGCGCGGGTCGGCGTCGGGGTGTAGCACCTCGTAGCCCTCTGCCCCGCCTTGGCGCGCGGAGTTGATCTCCCACACCGCGGGCGCAGGCGCGCCCATGGCAATGGCGATTCGCGCCATCAGGCGGCCCAATACGCCATGGCCGATAATCAGTTCCGGGACGGTGGCATTTGGCCCGGCCAGCGCGTGGCGCGCGGTGGCGGCCAGCGCCAGAAGCGCGCCTTCCGGCCCCATGGCGCGGTCAACACGGGTGACGCGGGCGGCATTGCTGACCAGATGGCGCGACGCTGCGCCGAACAGGCCAAACACCGGACCCGATTCGCCGGGCGCAAAGCAATTCGCACCGGGCACGAAGACGCGCTCGCCGGGCTTGTAGCCGCTGCCAGCACCCGCCTCGATCACTTCGCCGCAAGCCTCGTAGCCCGGAACCAGCGGATAGCCCATGCCGGGAAATGGCGGCATGTCGCCGGTCCAGAACAATTTTTCGGTGCCGGTGGACACGCCCGAATGGTCGACACGGATGACCAGATCCTGCGGGCCCGCGGCTGTCAGCTCCACAGCACCCAGCTTCAACTGGCGCGGTGCGGAAAGGATGATGGCTTGGGTCTGCACTTCGCGTCCTCGTTCGTCATTCAAGGGGGTGTCACGCTGACGTGACTCGGCCCCTATGTGTAATCTTAATGATACAGCACTAACTGTCAATCTTTATTGACAGTTATTTTGCCCGATCTTTAGGCAAAGCTGGTTTGCGCGCCTCGACCACCCCTGTAACGTAGGAACGAGCGGTTTTTGGCGCTGAAATGCCTGTGAAACCTGCTTTTGCGAGGGCAGAGCTGATTTCACCAACCGAACGCGTGCGCCCCGTTTGCATGGCCAAAGTGTAAACTGCGAAATACACATCGGTTTGCGGGTCGGGTTTTGGCCCGCCCGACATCGGTTCAATGACCAGAATGCGTCCCCCCGGTGGCAGGGCGGCATAGACAGATGCCAAAAGCCCCTCCACAGTGGCATCGGCATGGTCGTAAAGCACCCGCACCAAGCTGATCGCATCGGCCCCGCTTGGCAGCGGATCGGCGCGGAAAGACCCGCCATGGCGCGCGACATCGGCAGGCAGAGCGGCTTGCGCGACCACATCGGGCAGGTCAAACAGCGACAGGGCAATATCTGGATAGCGCGCGCGCACAGCGCGCAGAAACGCGCCGGTGCCACCGCCTATATCCAACAGCCGCGTGACGCCCCGCAGGTCCAGCTTGCGTAACGCATCTTGCGCCACAAGGCCCTGACTGTCGGTCATCAGCCGCGAATAGCGCGCGGTTACATCCGGGTCCATCGGGCCAGTTGCGCCGAAGACATATGGCCAGAAGCGCGCCAGATCGGGGTCGGTTTCGCCCCGGATAAAGGCAACCGGGTCGGTCAGGTCATTATACAGAACCGAATGGTGCCGCACCATGTCAGCCAGACCCGGCACCCCCAGAAACGCTGCACCGCGCCGCGATAGTTTGAACTTCGCACCACGCCGCACCATCACGCCCATCGCGGCCCCGGCTTGGGCCAGGATCGCCATACGCTCGGGCGGCACTTGCGCGCGCAGGGCCAAGGCATCTGCCGTCGCAGGCCCATCGGCCAGCATGTGCAACACGCGCAATTCCACCAAGGCGGTCAGCATCTGGCTTTGCACGAAGCCTTGCATCAGATTGAACAGCGCCGCGCCCTCGCGCCGGGCAATGCCCCGCAACCCCGGAACCCGTGCGCAAAACGCCTGAAATCGGGGGGACGCCGCCAGCCGGTTCACCAGCCCCGCCGGTCGGAAGGGCTGCTCGGGGGCGGTGATGTCAGACATAACTTACACCCGAACCGGTGCGACAGGGGTCATCCGTTCGGCATAAAGCCGGACAAGCTGCGCCAACTGCCCTTCGCCGGGGCAAGACGGAATGGACGCAATCGCGCCCGACAAGATATCCTGCAAATGCTTGATGGCACCTTGCACGCCCAATTCCTCGACCGCCGAAGGGCGGGCATTGGCGGCATCCTGACCGGCGGGCTTGCCAAGCGCGGCTTCGTCATAGAGCGCATCGCGCAGGTCGTCGGCCACCTGAAACGCCTCGCCAATACGCGCGCCAAGTTCTTCCCAAGGTTCGGGCTCTTGCCCGGCGGCCAGCGCGCCCATCTGGGTTGCAGCCACGAACAGCGCGGCGGTTTTCGACATATGGTAGGCGCGCAGATCGACCTGTGCCTCGCTTTCCCAGCCCTGCCCCGCACAAATGCCATGCGGCATGCCCGTGTGTCGCGCCAGCAAACGCACCAGTTTCAGCGCGCGCGCGGCGTCTTGGTCGGCCGCACGGCCCAGTTCGTCGAACGCCGCAATAATCAGGCTGTCACCCGTCAGCACCGCCAAGGGTTCGGAAAACGCCAGATGCACGGTCGGCTTGCCGCGCCGAAAATCGGCATTGTCAAAGGCGGGCAGATCATCATGCACAAGGCTCGCGCAATGGATCAGCTCTAGCGCAATCGCTGCCGAATCGGCCATCTCTGGGCGGTCATCGCCGCAAGCCTTGGCAACCGACAAACAGATCGTGGGACGGATGCGTGCGCCACCGGGCGTGACCGCGTAATGCAGCGCTGCGGCCAAGCGACCCGGCACCGCGCCATCGGGCGCGCTTGCCCCTTGGGCGCGAGAAATCGCGGCGCTCATCGCCTTGTCGATTCGGTGACTCAGGTCCATGGCGACCTCCCTTGGCTGCATCTGTCAGAACAAATGGACATGTATGTGTAAATTACACTGGACAGTTTCGCGCAAAGAGTCAAGAATTCCTGACATGACCCTTGAAGATCACCAGATCGCCATTATCGGCGCCGGGATGGGCGGGCTGGCCGCGGGCATTCGCCTTGCAGCCTCCGGGCGTGAGGTAACGATATACGAGGCACATGGCTGGCCCGGCGGCAAGATGCGCACGGTGCCCACGGACGCAGGCCCGGTCGATGCCGGACCAACGGTGCTGACCCTGCGCGATGTGTTGGATGACCTGTTCGCCAGTGCGGGCCATACCACTGGGGACCATGTCACCCTGACCCCGCTGCCCATTCTGGCCCGTCATTTCTGGGCCGATGGCACGCGGCTGGACCTGACCCATGACCCGGCCCAAAACACGGCCGCCATTGCCGATGCGATGGGGGCCAAACCCGCGCGCGAGTTCGAGCGTTTCAGCGCCGAGACCCGCGCGCTCTTCCAAGCCTTCGACGCGCCCATCATGCGCAGCGCCCGCCCGCAGGTTCTGGCCTCTGCCCGTGCTGCGCTCGCAGCGCGCGCAACCCTGCCGTGGCTGGCGCCGGGACGGTCGCTGGATGCGATGTTGCACGCCCGCCTGTCGGACCCGCGCTTGCGCCAGCTCTTCGGGCGCTATGCAACCTATGTCGGCGGCAACCCGCTTCTGGCCCCCGCCGTGCTGGGGCTTGTCTGGCAAGCCGAAGCGGCGGGCGTCTGGGCGGTGCAAGGCGGCATGGCGCGGCTGGCACATGCCTTGGCCAAGGTGTTCGAGCGTCTGGGCGGAACGCTGCGATTGAATACGCCGGTTGCGCGCATCCTGACCGAACATGGCCACGTCACCGGCCTGCATCTGGCCGATGGCACGCGCATAGGCACCCGCCAGACCATCTTCAATGGCGACCCGGCGGCGCTGCCCTACCTGCTGGACCAACCCGCCAAAGCGCCCAAGCGCCGCCAGACCCATCCGCGCAGCCTGTCGGCGCGCGTCTGGACCTTTGCCGCCGAAGTCGCGCCCAAGGGCTTGGGCCGCGACGCGTTGACCTATCACACCCTGTTTTTTGCAGACACCCCGCAAGCGGAATTCGCGCCGCTGTCCAAGGGCCGCACACCGCAAGACCCGACCATCTATGTCTGCGCGCAGGACCGCGCATCGGGTCACGCGTCGCCGGGGCCAGAGCGGTTTCAATTCATCCTCAACGCGCCCGCCACAACGCCGGGCGAAGCCGAGAAAGAGCCATCATGTCAAACTCACCCCTTCGACCGACTGGCGCGTTTCGGCCTGCATCTGACCCCGCGCCCCGGCCCGGACAGCCTGACCACACCGGCGGGGTTCGCGGCGCTGTTCCCGCACAGCCAGGGGGCACTTTACGGGCTATCACCGAACGGTGCCGCCGCGACCTTCCTGCGGCCCACAGCGCGCACGAAAATCAAGGGTCTGTATCTGGCGGGGGGCGGGGTGCATCCGGGAGCGGGCGTGCCGATGGCGCTGATCTCGGGGGGGCACGCGGCGGCAGCGGCGCTCAGCGACCGGATTTCACCCGTCAGGTCGGCCCGAACGGCTACGCCTGGTGGTATGTCGACGGCATCAGCGATTGCGGCACCCGCGCCGTCTCGGTCATCGGGTTCATAGGGTCGGTCTTCTCGCCGTGGTATAAATGGTCCGGGCGGCGCGATCCGCAGAACCATTGCTGCATCAACGTGGCGACCTATGGGCCGAAGGGCCGCTTCACCATGACCGACCGGGGCCGCGCCGCGCTGCGCCAGTCCGAAGATGTGTTCGAGGTCGGTCCCTCCTCCATGCGCTGGGACGGCGACAAGCTGGTGATCGAGGTCAATGAGATCTCCTCCCCCCCGCTTATCAGCCGCGTGCGCGGCACGATCACGCTGCACCCCGAAGCGCTGTTCGGGCAGGTGCACGACCTGACGCCGGACGGTAGCCATTCGTGGCAGCCCTTCGCCCCCATCGCACGCATAGAGGTGGACCTGTCGCCCGGCCATACATGGCAGGGCCACGGCTATTTTGACGCCAATTTCGGCAGTGCCGCGCTAGAGGATGATTTCAACTACTGGACATGGGGCCGCTTCCCGCGCAGCCACGGAGCGACTTGTTTTTATGATGCGGTGCTGCGCGACGGGTCGGAACAATCCACCGCCTTGCACTTCCACCGTGACGGGCGGATAGAGCATATCGCACCGCCCCCTCGCGCCCGCTTCGCCCGCAGCCTATGGGCCGTGCGGCGCGAAACGCGCGCCGATTCGGGTGTTGTGCCACGACAGATCATGCCCATGCTGGACGCGCCGTTTTATACACGCGCAGCGGTGGAAACAGTCATCGACGGAGAGCCGTCTGTGGGCGTGCACGAAGCGCTTGACCTGCGCCGCTACGCCCAACCACTGCTGAAACCCATGCTCGCCGTGCGCGTGCCGCGCCGCGCGGGTTGGCGGTTCGAGGATGCGGCGGGGTAGCGGGCAGCGGATGGCCGGGGCCTGCCGCTTCCGTCCGTGGCGATAGGCACTTTATGGCAGCCAAATCCGTCGGACCTGCCAACGACGCACTTGCGTCAGCCAAAGCGGCTGGCCGCCGGACCGGCCATCCGCTGCCCGTGGGGCGCTACGCGCCTGTTAACCACGGGCGAGGGTCAGCCGCTGACCTTCGTCAAATCCGCCACCTGCAAGCACGTCGCGCGAATGCGGTGCAGCAAGTTCAGGCGGTTGCGGCGCAGGATCTGGTTGTCGGCATTGATCTGCACGGCGTCGAAAAACGCATCAATCGGCGCGCGCAGGCCTGCCATGGCCTGCATGGCGGCGGCGAAATCTTCGGCCTGCATGGCGGGGGTGATCGCGGCTTCGGCTTGGTCGAGGGCGTTGAATAATGCGCGTTCCGCATCAGTATCCGCCAGTTTCGGATCGGGACCGAAGCTGTATTCCACCCCGTCCTTTTCCTCTGCCTGCGTCAGGATGTTGTTGGCGCGCTTGAAGCCCTGCAACAGGTTCTCGCCATCATTGGTTTTCAAAAGGTCCGACAGCGCCTCAGCGCGTTTGACCAGAAGCGTCAGGTCGTCATTGCCGGGCATCGCCAAGCAGGCGTCGATCACGTCATGCCGGATGCCCTGATCGCGCAGGTAGACTTTGAGGCGGTCGTGGAAGAAATTTGTCAAATCAGTAATTATATATGCCGATTTATTCTGGAGGGTCTTTTCATCCCTTAACGCCTCTATTGCTTCAATACCGACCTGTGTTACCTGCATTTTCGCGTCAAGCAGGGTCGCGCGTAGCTGAGGGTCGTGTGACTCAGGGATTTGCGAACTTAGGGCGAAATACTCGTTACTTTTCATCGCCAGATCGACGATGTGGTGAACAGTGGGTTTCATAAGCATACTGGTGATGCCACCGCGAACCTCATTCCCCAACACCAACCGAATAACCCCCAACGCCGCGCGCCGCAGCGCAAAAGGGTCTTTCGACCCGGTGGGCTTCTCGTCAATCGCCCAGAACCCGGTCAGCGTATCCAGCTTGTCGGCCAGCGCAACAGCGACAGTCACAGGCGCGGTGGGCACAGCGTCGGACGGGCCAAGGGGCGAGTAGTGATCGCGGCAGGCATCGGCCACCTCTGGCGCGTAGCCGCCTTTCAGCGCGTAATACCGCCCCATAACCCCTTGAAGTTCCGGGAATTCCCCCACCATGCCAGAGCGCAGATCGGCCTTCGCCACGCGCGCGGCCTGTTCGGCCATATCCGCATCCGCACCAACCAAGGGCGCAATCTCTCTCGCCAGCGCCGCGATGCGGTCAATCCGGTCGGCCTGCGACCCCAGCTTGTTGTGGAAGGTCACATCGGCCAGCCCTGCCCCCATGCCTTCCAACCCAACATCAGCAACAACCCGCAAGTCATTGTCCCAGAAGAATTTCGCATCCGACAGCCGCGCTGCCAGAACCTTCTGGTTCCCGGCCAGAATGGTCGCGCCGTGATCCGCCGTTTCGCGGTTCGCAACGGTCACAAACCCCACGATCTGGCCCGATTTCGGGTCACGCACGGAAAAGAACTTCTGGTGTTCCTTCATCGATGTTTGCAGCACTTCCGGCGGCAGGTCGAGGAATTGATCCTCAATCCGCCCCATCAGCACCACGGGCCATTCGACCAGTCCTGCGACCTCGGCCAGCAAGCCCTTATCCTCGACCAGTTCCAGCCCTTGGGCAAAGGCCATCTGGCTCGCCTCGTTCCAGATATGGCCTGCGCGTTCCGCCGGGTCCAGAATGACCTTGGCACGCTTCAACTTTGCCGCGTAATCCTCGAAATTCGCAACAGAAAAGCTGTCCGGCGCCATGAAGCGATGCCCGCGCGTGGTGTCACCCGACACGATCCCGTCCACCTCCAGCGGCACGACCTGCGCCCCATCATCGCGCGACAGAATACACAGGATCGAATGCAAGGGCCGCACCCACCGCAACGCGCCTGCGCCCCAGCGCATCGACTTCGGCCAAGGGAAATTGCGGATCGTGCGCTCCAGCACCTCTGCCACGATCACGGGCGCGGCGCGCCCTTCGGTCGTGACGGTGGCAACGTAAACCTGCCCCTTTTTGTCGTCCTGAATGCTCAGGTCTTCCATGCTGAGGCCCGTGGACCGCAGGAACCCCTCGATAGCCTTGTCCGGCGCACCCACTTTCGGGCCACGGCGTTCTTCGCGCAGGGTTGGGCTGTGCTCTTTCAGTCCCTGTACCGCCAGCGCCAGACGGCGCGGTGTGGCGAAGGCTTCCGCATGGGCATAGGTCAGCCCCGCCTCGACCAGCCCATCGGTGACAAGCTTTTTCAGCGCGTCAGTGGCACCCGACTGCATCCGCGCCGGAATTTCCTCGGAGAAGAGTTCGATCAGTAGGTCAGCCATGGGTCATTCGGTCCGTTGGGGCGGAGGGGGGCAGCCCGTCGGCACCGGGTCGCCATCGAAATGCGCTGTGCCGCAGGCGTTGATCTGGTGCCACGCATAGCCGCGGCCATCGGGGAAAATGGCGGCCACGCGGTCTATGCCGTAGGTGATGTTGGCCTGCGCCGTGACGGCCTGCGCGGTGCCGTTGTCCAGAGCCGCGCCGATGGCGGCGGAGTCGAAGCAGTCGAACCATTCGGGCGCGTTCAGCGGGGTTGCACCATCATAGGGCGCAAATTCGGCCGGTTCGGCCAGCGTGAAACAGGCGCGGAACCGGATGGGAGAGGAGATCGCGTCGATGCCTTCGAACCCGGTCACGGGCACCTCGGTCGGGGTTGTGTCGCCCGCATAGGTCAGCGCAATGCTGCCCTGTTCCGGCAGCACATCGTAATAGCCGTAAACCTGCAAATACCACATGCCCGCGCCGCCCAAAGCGGCACTGGCCAGAAGAATGACAACAAGGAAACGGCCCATTATGCCCCACCCGCTTCGGTCTGCACGAAGGCATCGGCGCACATCTTGGCCAGCGCTCGCACCCGCCCGATATAGGCTTGGCGTTCGGTCACGGAAATAACGCCGCGCGCGTCCAGCAGGTTGAACAGGTGGCTGGCCTTGATGCATTGGTCATAGGCCGGGTGGGCCATGATAATGGTGCGGCCTGCGCTGTCGGTGGCGTCGGCGGCCAGGATGCGCTGGCATTCGGCTTCGGCATCTTTGAAATGCTGGAGCAGCGTGTCGGTATCGGCCTGATCGAAATTCCAGCGGGAATATTCCTGCTCGGTCTGGCGGAACACGTCGCCGTATTTTAGCGGGATCAACGCATCGGGCGCGTTGAAGGGCATGTCCATGACGTGATCCACCCCCAGAACATACATCGCCAAACGCTCCAAGCCATAGGTCAGCTCGCCAGAGACGGGCTTGCAATCATGCCCGCCAACCTGCTGGAAATAGGTGAATTGCGACACTTCCATTCCGTCGCACCACACTTCCCAGCCCAGACCCCAAGCGCCGAGGGTAGGCGATTCCCAGTCATCCTCGACAAAGCGGATGTCATGCAGCGCATCATCGATGCCGATGGCGCGCAAGCTGCCCAGATACAAGTCTTGCAGATCGGGCGGCGAGGGTTTGATGATGACCTGATACTGGTAATAGTGCTGCAAGCGGTTCGGGTTCTCGCCATAGCGCCCGTCTGTGGGTCGGCGCGAAGGTTGCACATAGGCTGCCGCCCAATGCCTGGTTCCCAAAGCGCGCAAGGTGGTCGCCGGGTGAAACGTGCCCGCGCCCACTTCCATGTCATAGGGTTGCAGCACCGCGCAGCCTTTGGCGGCCCAATAGTTTTGCAACCTCAGGATGATTTCCTGAAAGCATGCAGGCTTTTGTGAACGGTTTTCAGCGGCTTCCGCCATGTCGGCCCCTTGCCATGTCAGCGCAATCTCGTAAAGCTGCGTCTGCATAGGCAAGCATCCGTCAAGGGTCAACGCCGAAACCGGGCGCTTGGGTCCGGCAACTGGATACGGGGAAGGAATTGAACAAAATGACACGGTATTTCAGCATTGCGGCATTTTTGGCCGCAGGCGTTTCGGGGTTGGCGCTTGGCCCGGCGCTTGCGCAAGACAGCCGATGGGTGCAACTGGAAGCGCATCGCGAGTTGGACGTGGCCCTGACCCGCGCGCAGGAATATCAAGCCAGCATCGGCAATGTCAGCGGGTTTCAATTGCCCTCGGACTGGTATGCGCTGACCCTCGGCCCGTTCGAGACCGACACAGACGCCTTCGAGGTGCGCCGCCAGTTGCGCGCAGAGCGCGCCATACCGGCCGACGGTTTCGTATCGAATGGCGAGAATTACGGCGCGCGGTTTTTTCCGACAGATGGGGCGGTCTTGGCCCCTGTTGTGACGCCTGCTCCGGCCGTAGAGCCGGAGCCTCTGGTCGTGGCCGCATCCGAACCGGAGCCTGAGGAAACTCTGCGCGAGGCGCAGATTTCCGAGCGGCAACTGGACCGCGACGCGCGCGCAGAGCTGCAAACCGCGCTGCAATGGTTCGGCTTTTACACCCAACGCATTGACGCCGCTTTCGGCCCCGGCACACGCAGATCCATGGCGGCATGGCAGGCCGATCGCGGATTCGACGATACCGGAGTGCTGACCACCCGCCAGCGCGCGCAACTGCTGGCCGAATATCAGGGCGAATTGGCCGCTTTGGGGATGCAGACCATTCGCGACGAAGATGCGGGCATAGAGATTGCGCTGCCGCTGGCTATGGTCGCGTTCGACCGTCACGAGGCCCCTTTCTCACATTTCGTGGCCAAAGATGACAGCGGTGTGCAGGTCTTGCTGCTCAGCCAGCCCGGCAATCAGGCGACCCTGTTCGGCTTGTATGAGATCATGCAAACGCTGGAAATCGTCCCTCTGGACGGGGACCGCGAAAGACGGTCGAATTCCTTCACCCTGACCGGACAGAATGAAAACTTGCGGTCGCATACCGTCGCAGAGTTCCGCAACGGGCAAATCAAGGGCTACACGCTGGTCTGGACGCCCGAGCGCGACGACCAGATGGCCCGCGTGCTGCCAATGATGCAGGATAGCTTCACCACTTTCGGCGGAACCCTTCCCGAAAGCACCGGTCAGGCCAGCCAGGTCGCGCGTAGCGCGCTACTGGCAGGGTTGAGCGTCCGGCGGCCCGATTATTCACGGTCTGGCTTCTACATCGACGCGACCGGCACAACCGTGACCACCGCCGCCGCTGTCGCCCAATGCGACCGCGTCACCCTTGATGAGGCTTACACAGCCCGCGTGCGTGCCCGCGATGACGCGCTGAATATTGCCGTGCTGGAACCCGAAACGCCGCTGGTGCCGCTGGCCTTCGCGCAATTCGCCGAAGGCGATATGCCGCTGGGCCAAGAGATCACGATTTCCGGCTTTTCCTTTGAAGATATGCTGACCCGCCCGGTGCTGACCTTTGGCCGGCTGGATGCGGCGGGCGGGCTGAACGGCGAGGCCGGTGTGCTGCGCCTGAATGCAACCGTGGCACAGGGCGATCTGGGCGGGCCGGTCTTTGGTCCGAACGGCGCGGTTCTGGGGTTGCTTTCGGGGCAGCCGCAAATAGACAACCGCCAATTGCCGCCAGAGGTGAATTTCGCCGTCTCGGCAGATGCGATCCGGGACTTTCTGTCGGAAAACGGTGTGTCCAGCGGGACGCTGCGCAGCGGTGTCACAGTCCCGCCCGAACAATTAACGCGGGTTGCAGGCGATCTGACGGTGCTTGTGTCCTGCTGGAACTGAACCGCGCCCCGCGCATACAAAAAAGCCGCATCATTCGATGCGGCTTTTTCATTCCAGAACGCAAATGTTCTCAGGCGACATTCTCCAGCGCGACCTGCGGTTGCACACCCAGCGCGTGGCAGACATCGCGAGTCAGATGCGGGCGGTTCAGCGTGTAGAAATGCAGGTCCTCCACGCCCTCGCGCATCAACTTGTCACATAGCTCGGTGCAAAGCGCGGTCGCCAACAGATCTTCACGCCCATCCCGCTTGGCTTTCTCAAAAGCATCATCCAGCCAAGCGGGCACCGTGGCCCCCGTGGCCAGCGCGAATTTGCGAATGCCGGGCCAATTCTCAATCGGGACAATGCCGGGGATGATCGGGCGGTCAATCCCTTCGGCCGCACAAGCATCGCGAAACCGCAGGAAGGTTTCCGGCTCGAAAAAGAACTGGGTGATCGCAGAATGCGCGCCGGCGGCGAACTTGCGCTTCAACCACCGCACATCGGCCAGACTGTCAGCGGCTTCGGGGTGCGGTTCCGGGTAAGCGCCCACACGCAGGTTGAAATTGCCGGTCGCAGCAAGCGCCTCGATCAGCTCTATGGAATTGGCGAACCCGTCCGGGTGCGCAGTAAAACCGCCCTGCCCTTTCGGCGGATCGCCCCGCAGCGCCACAATTTCCGACACGCCCGCCTTGGCGTAGCTGTCGGCAATGGCCAGCGTTTCCGCGCGGGTGGCGTCCACACAGGTCAGATGCGCGGCCACGTTCAGGTCGAACTGTTTGCCGATGGTCGTCACCGCCTCATGCGTCAACTGCCGGGTCGTGCCGCCCGCGCCATAAGTGACGGACACAAATTCCGGGCCAAGCGGCGCCAACATGCGCACCGTGTCCCACAGCTTGAAGCTGGCTTCCAGCGTCTTGGGCGGGAAGAATTCGAAGGAAATGCGCGGTGCGGACATGGATGGAACTCCGGTTGATTTCGTCTCTTGTGCCACAGCTACGGATGTGAAACCAATTCATTATCTTCATCATGATTATGAGCGCGACATGCATATAGAATTCCGCCACCTGCGCACGATCAAGGCCATTCACGATGCGGGCGGGCTGGCGCGTGCCGCCGACCTGCTGAATATGACGCAATCGGCGCTGTCGCATCAGGTCAAGGGGCTGGAGGATCAGGCGGGGGTGGAGCTGTTCGTCCGCCGCTCGAAACCGCTGAAATTGTCCGCCGCCGGGCTGAAGATGCTGCGCGCCGCCGAAGACATCCTGCCGCGTGTGACGGCGCTGGAGGATGAATTTTCGGGGTTGGTCAAGGGCAGTTCGGGGCGGCTGCACATTGCCATCGAATGCCACGCCTGTTTCGACTGGCTGTTCCCGGTGCTGGAGCAGTTCCGCAAGGCCTGGCCCGATGTCGATGTCGATATCCGCCCCGGTCTGGCCTTCGATGCGCTGCCAGCGCTGCGGCGCGAGGAGGTGGATCTGGTGATCTCCTCTGACCCGGAGGATCTGGACGGCGTGCAGTTCCTGCCGCTCTTTGATTACGAGCCGGTCTTTGTCGCCGCCAAGGGGTACCCGCTGGCGGGGAAAGAGTTCATAGAGGCAGAGGATTTCCGCGACCAGACGCTGATTACCTACCCGGTGGAGCGCACGCGGCTGGACGTGTTCACCCAGCTTCTGACGCCCGCACGGGTAGAGCCGCGCGCGGTGCGCCCGGTGGAACTGACAGCGGTGATCCTGCTGCTGGTGGCATCGGGGCGCGGCGTGTCGGTCCTGCCCGACTGGGTGCTGCGCGAGGTGCGGTATCATTCGGATTACGTCACCAAGCGGTTGACCTCGCAGGGATTGACCCGGCGGTTATACGCGGCGGTGCGGGAAGAGGATGCTGCGAAACCCTTTATGGCGCATGTGCTGAGGTTGGCGCGGACGGAGCCTGTGAAGTTGCAGAGGGGGTGAGGAATATAATAAAAGGCATGAAGATAATTCATAGTTATTTTTGAACTCATAAATAACATCATAAAGCTTATTTATTTAATTCGACAAAGTATATTGAATCCAATGATACTAGATTTTCGGTGGGCTTTGCTGATACGCTCGCAGTGCATCCGATAACTGATCGCAAACAAAATACATTTCCCTCGCTATGCTTGTGATCTCCTCAGGAGTATAGCAAGAAAAGCCTTTATGAAATGCATACTTCTCACTTTTAAAAGTTGGCACTGCTGCTGCAAAACGAAGAAATTTGACGCTTGGGCCACTATGCTCGATTTCCATAGAATGGATTATATCATTCCTTTTAGTGATTAAACGCTCGATTTTGCTTGAAACACATTTCCACGCAATTAATGCTGGGGCGCTTTTGTCTCGATAAGATTCGTTTAGCCAGCGCTGAATGACATCCATCTTACGCTTCGGGTCTCCTTGACCAAAAATAACCAGTCCTTGATTTTCGTCTAGATCAAAATACTTAATCGCAACGCCAAGCAGTTTCATATCAATTTTCCGGTAGCCTTGGGTTATTCGACCAAGTGCAATAAGATACTCTTCTGCGTCTTCAGGTGGAAAGACATCACTACCGATTGCAGACATCGAGTATTCCTTTCGAATTTTTGATGATGCTCTCAAATCCTAATTAGTTAAAGCATAGAGTCAATCTGGTTTTTAGATCATCAACGTGACGCGCTGAACACGTCGATGCCGCTGACAGACATTTGTTTTGTATAGTCGCGTTAATACGAAATTTGCCAGAACCCAGCGAGCCGTGACGATCTTTGAAATCTTAAACCAATTGCACCCACCCCCAAACCTGCTACCCTTGACCCATGCAACGGAAGGAAAGGCATCATGACAGAACTCACCGGCATTGGCGGCTTCATCCTCCTCGCGCTCGCGCTGTGGGCGATCATTTCGACGATCAATTCCGGCGCCTCTACCGGGCGCAAGGTGTTGTGGTGTCTGATCGTGTTCTTCCTGCCGCTTCTGGGCTTCATCCTGTGGCTGCTCTTTGGCCCGCGCGCGCGGCGCTAAGGCCCGATTTCGGGGGTTTTCAACCCGCGCGCCCGCGCCTATAGTCACGTACATGACCATGCTGCACCATATCCGCGCGATTGCGCTTGAAAGCCTGGCTCTACTTAGGGGCCTCTGAGCGTGCCGGACGGGCGCGCCGCTCAGAGGTGAGATGCGCCCGGACCAACCGCAGCAGACCCCAAGGAACACCCCATGACTGACCATAAACAGGACCGCGTCCTGATTTTTGACACCACCCTGCGCGATGGCGAGCAAAGCCCCGGCGCGACCATGTCCCATTCCGAGAAGCTGGAGATTGCGAGCCTTCTGGACGAGATGGGCGTGGATATCATTGAAGCGGGCTTCCCGATTGCCAGCGAGGGCGATTTCCAGGCTGTCTCCGAGATTGCGAAGAACGCGAAGAACGCCGTGATCTGCGGGCTGGCGCGGGCCAATCTGGGCGACATTGACCGGGCCCATGAGGCGGTCAAGCACGCGCCGCGCGGGCGGATTCATACATTCATCGGCACATCGCCCCTGCACCGCGACATCACGGCGCTGGATATGGACGGGATGGTCGCGCGTATTCACGATACCGTCACCCATGCGCGCAACCTGTGCGATGATGTGCAATGGTCGCCCATGGACGCCACCCGCACCGAGCATGATTTCCTGTGCCGCGTGGTGGAAACCGCGATCAAGGCGGGCGCGACCACGATCAACATTCCCGATACGGTGGGGTATACTTACCCGCGCGAGTCCGCCGAGTTGATCGCGATGCTGCTGGAGCGTGTGCCGGGGGCCGATGCGATCACCTTTGCGACGCATTGCCACAACGATCTGGGCATGGCGACCGCAAACGCGCTCGCCGCCGTGGAAGCGGGCGCTCGGCAGGTGGAATGCACCATCAACGGGCTAGGGGAGCGCGCGGGCAACACCGCCTTGGAAGAGGTGGTCATGGCGCTGCGCGTGCGCGGCGATATCCTGCCCTACAGCACGGGGATTGATACCACCAAGATCATGGGCCTGTCGCGCATGGTCGCCGCCGTGTCGGGCTTTCCGGTGCAGTATAACAAGGCCGTGGTCGGCAAGAACGCCTTTGCGCATGAATCCGGCATTCATCAGGACGGAATGCTGAAGAACAAGGAAACCTTCGAGATCATGCGCCCCGAGGATATCGGGCTGGCGGCGACGAACCTTGTGATGGGCAAGCATTCGGGCCGCGCGGCGCTGCGCGCCAAGCTGTCGGAACTGGGCTATGAGCTGGGCGACAATCAGTTGAAGGATGTGTTCGTGCGGTTCAAGGCGCTGGCCGACCGCAAGAAGGAAGTTTATGACGATGACCTGATCGCGCTGATGGCCGAAACGAGCCTGTCGGATGAGGATGCCTATCTGCAAGTCAAGCGGCTGCGCGTGATCTGTGGCACCGAAGGGCCGCAGGAAGCGGAACTGACAATGCGCATCGGCGGCGTGGAACGCTTTGTCGATGCCACTGGCGATGGCCCGGTGGATGCGACTTTCAACGCGGTGAAAATGCTGCACCCGCATGAGGCCCGGCTGGAACTGTACCAGGTCCATGCCGTGACCGAGGGCACCGATGCACAGGCCACGGTCAGTGTCCGGCTGGCGCTGGATGGCGTGGTCTATTCCGGGCAGTCGTCGGATACTGACACGGTGGTTGCCAGCGCCAAGGCCTATGTCAACGCGTTGAACCGGCTGGTGATGCACCAGCATCGGGGCAACCTGTCGGCGCTGATGTCGAGCGCGGGCTGAACCTGGCCAGACGTGGGGGGCATTCTGCCCCCCACACTCCCCTGATAGTATTTGCGGCAAGATGAAGAGGGCTGCTTGACCCTTCCGCGCTTGTCAGGCAATGCAGCGCCATGCTCAGGATTGACAACATCACCTTCGCCATGCAGGGCAACCCATTGTTCGAGGGTGCCTCTGCGACCATTCCGACTGGCCACAAGGTGGGCATTGTCGGGCGCAACGGGGCAGGTAAAACCACGCTCTTTCGTATATTGCGCGGCGAATACCCACTCGAAGGTGGCAAGATAGACCTACCCGCCCGCGCCAAGATCGGCGGCGTGGCACAAGAGGTGCCGTCCTCCTCCACATCCTTGCTGGACACGGTGCTGGAAGCCGATACCGAGCGCGCCGCGCTGATGGCCGAAGCCGAGACCGCGACGGACCCGGAACGCATTGCCGCCGTGCAAACGCGGCTGGCCGATATTGACGCTTGGTCCGCCGAAGGGCGCGCTGCAACCATCCTGAAGGGTTTGGGCTTTGACACGGAAGCGCAGGCGCGGCCCTGTTCCGATTTCTCGGGCGGTTGGCGGATGCGGGTGGCTTTGGCCGGGGTGTTGTTCGCGCAGCCCGACTTGTTGCTGCTGGATGAACCGACCAACTATCTGGATCTGGAAGGCGCTTTGTGGCTGGAAGGCTACCTGATGCGCTACCCGCATACGGTGCTGATTATCAGCCATGACCGGGGGCTGTTGAACCGGGCAGTGGGGCATATCCTGCATCTGGAGGATCGCAAGCTGACGCTGTATACCGGCGGTTATGACGGGTTTGCCAAGCTGCGCGCCGAGCGCCGCGCCGCACTTGCCGCCGAGGCTGACAAGGTGGCGGCCAAGCGCGCGCATATGCAGAAATTCGTCGACCGCTTCCGCGCGCAGGCGACCAAGGCCAAGCAGGCGCAATCGCGGCTGAAAATGCTGGAGAAGCTGTCGCCCATCACCCCACCTGCAGAGGCCGCGCGCCATGTGTTCAGCTTTCCCGAACCCGAGGAGCTGTCGCCCCCCATTCTGCGGCTGGAAGGGGCCAGCGTGGGCTATGACGGCCCGCCGGTGCTGCGGGGCTTGGACCTGCGGATCGACCAAGACGACCGCATCGCGCTTTTGGGGCGCAATGGTGAAGGGAAATCCACGCTCTCGAAACTGTTGGCCGGAAAGCTGGAGGGCAGCGGCACACTGACGCGCGCGACCAAGCTGCGGGTCGGGTATTTCGCGCAGCACCAGGTCGATGAGCTGGAACTGGACGAGACCCCTTTGCAGCATTTGCAACGCGAACGCCCGCATGAAGCCCCGCCGCGCCTGCGCGCGCGTTTGGCGGGTTTTGGGCTTATGGCCGAACAGGCGGAAACCGTGGTGCGTAAACTGTCGGGCGGGCAGAAGGCGCGGCTGTCGCTGCTGCTGGCCACGCTGGACGCGCCGCATATGCTGATCCTGGACGAGCCGACCAACCACCTTGACATCGAATCCCGCGAGGCGCTGGTCGAGGCGCTGACCGCCTATACCGGCGCGGTCATTCTGGTCAGCCATGACATGCATTTGCTGTCGCTGGTCGCGGACCGGCTATGGTTGGTCAAGGACGGCAATGTGCGCCCCTATGAAGGGGATCTGGACGCTTATCGCGCGGCGCTTCTTGCGGGGGACGACAAACCCGCCCGCGCACCGGCGCCAAAACCCAAACGCGCCAGCCGTGACGAGATCAGCTCTATGCGCCAAGAGGTCAGCCGCGCCGAAGCGCGCATCGCCAAGCTGGAAGACATGCGCGACAAGCTGGCGAAAAAGCTGGCCGACCCTGCGATCTACGAAGAAGAGCGCGCCGGCGATCTGCGCGTATGGCAAGCCAAATACGCCGAAGTGATGGACGCGATGGACCGCGCCGAGGCGCTTTGGATCGCCGCGCAGGAAAGCTACGAGAAAGCGACCGCCTAGAACGTGTCGCGTTCATTCGCATTCACGCGATACGCGTGTCATATGCGGGCGCGTGTCGTGTCGCGCAAAAGTGGTTTCCGGTTTTGCGCAAAAAGACATGCGACCTCAGAAGGTTAGAGCATGTCGCGTGCATGCGAATGAACGCGACATGCTTTAGCCCATCAGCATATCATCCGCGCCCAGCCGGTCGTAATGCAGCTTCAGACGTTGCAACCCAATGCGCAGCACGATCTTGCCCGAACGCGCGCACCAGCCCATTGCCTGTTCGGCGCTTTCCACCCCCTCAAGGTGGCAACAGACGCGCAGCACCATATCTGCCAGGCCCGGTCCAAGGTCTTGCAGCGCGCCCAGCACTCGTCCCCGCGCGGCCCGCGTGCCGGGTGGGGCAATATTCGGGCCGGGCAGCGCACGTGTCTGAAGCGCGCGGGTCAGACGGTCCGCGGGCATAGGGTCCAGCCTGTCAAGCTGCGCCATCACGAAATCCTCGCGCAGCCGGTCGGCTGCATGCACCAGTTCGGGCACAAGAAACGCGGTGCCGGACTTGTCGCGCCGACGCGCCAGAACGGCGATCGGGGTTTCCACTGTCCCGTAGCGGACCCGGCGGGCCGCGGGGCTGTCATCATCCTGCGCCCGCAGCGCGGCCAAGCCTTCGGGGCTTGCGACATAGCTGCGCACCCGACCTTCGCGGCAACAGGTAATCCACGCCTTCAGCGCCAGCATTTCGGCCAGACTTCGGTCGAACACGCGCAGCCGTTCGGTGCGGCCCTGCCCCATGTCCCGCAAGACCATCGCCTTGGGCATGTCGGGGGCCACAACAAGCTGTGCGCCCGGCGCATCTAGATCGCGCAATACCGACACAAGGTCGCCAAAGGACCACGCGGCGGCGGTGCCGTCAGGTACAAGGCAAGTGGATTGGGCCATATCGGAACGCTCCGTCTTGTTTTGGGGAGGCGGTGGTTCGCGCAGCACCTGATCCAGCCGGTTCAGCGCATCATCCACCAAAGGGTCGTCGCGCCGGTTCTCGAACCGGCGGACCTGGCGCAGCACGGTCGAGGCATGGCAGCCGGAATTGCGCGCAAGCGCACGCAGCGACAGGCCTTCTGCCGTGTGCGACAGGTAAAGCCGTGCGCCCTTGGGCACCCAGTCGGGCAAGGATGCGCCGACCGCCAAGATGCAACCGGGGTCCACGCGGGTTCGTGCTGACATGCCGCGCCGTGCTCCTTTTCAAAAAACAGCTTATAGTTGCATTTATTACCGGGCGGTTAACCGTGATCCGATGGGGCAAGGATGCCGGGAAATCCCTAAACACGGTTGAATGCAGCGCGCGCTGAGGCAGGCTGAAAACGCAACACTTGGAAAGCTGTGCGACTATCCAGCTCTGTTCGTTTCAGGAGTTCGCAGATGGACCAATTTGCACATGGCTTGCAAACCACGATCCGGCCTCGCCTTATGGTTGTTGCCGCACGACATGGGCTGGCGCAATATGACCGCGCGCGCAGCCTTGGGCGCCTGTTGGGCCTGCCGCTGGGACAAGGCTTGCCCGACGCGGCCAGGGCTCAGGATATCCTTGTGCGCCGCGAGGCCGAAATGGAGCGCGCACGGCGCAATCACGATGCAAGCTGGCATCCCGCTGAACATGTGCTGGTTATGACCGCGCTTTTGCATGAGGCGCGCAGCCGGGCCGAGAGCTTGGCATCAGACGCGCTTTGCCAAGCACGCGCGGGCAAGTCTGCCAAGTTAGAGCGAGAAACGCTCCGCCGCGATTGAGTCCTGCCGCAAGCGGGTCTCGAAGGCGCGCGAGATATGTTCTTTCAGCGCCTTGTAGGCAGCGTCGCCATCACCGCTGGCAATGGCTTCGACAATGGCGGAATGCTCTTCCAGCGTGCGTTCGCCCCGCCCGGCCACCGAAATCGAGGTGCTGGCCAAAAGCGCCATCGACCGATGGACAAGGTCAAGTTGTTGCACAAGGTAGCGATTATGCGAGGCAAGATGGATCTGCTTGTGAAACCGGCGATTGGCCCGGCTCAGCGCCTGCGGATCGCCCATCAGGCTCGCATCTTCCTCGATCATGAACCGCAGCAGCCGCACTTCTTCATCGGTCGCGTGGCGTGCCGCAAGCCGGGCGGCCAGCCCTTCCAGTTCCGAGCGCACGATATAAAGTTCGGCCAATTGGTTGTGGTCAAGCGACGCCACGATCAGCGAGCGCCCATCGCGTGTCAATAATGACTGCGTTTCCAGCCGTTGCAAAGCTTCGCGGATCGGGGTGCGCGACACGCCGAAACGATCCGCCAGTTCCGATTCCACCAAACGGTCGCCGGGCTTGTAAACGCCGACATCTATCGCTTCCAGTATCAGAGAATACGCGTCCTTGAGGGGTTTGGTCTCGGTCATCTTATGCTCTTGTGTCGTGGGCTTCGACAAAACAGCGATTTTGACAGAAAGACAACCCGCAATCCTTGCCACTCTGCGCCGCGCGGCTATGCTACGCCCCATGCCAGCCGCTTTTTTCAGCCATGTCCGCACTTGGGTCTTCGACCTCGACAACACTCTCTACCCCTCGCATATGGGGGTGTTCGACCAGATCGACAGGCGCATGACAGCCTATATCATGGACGCGCTGGGGCTGGAACGCGCGGCGGCGGACCGGATGCGCCATGATTACTGGCAACGTTACGGCACCACGCTGGCCGGGCTGATGCGCGAGCATGACATGGACCCCGAACCTTATATGATCGCGGTGCATGATATCGATTTTTCGGTGCTCTCGCCGGATGCGGATTTGCGCGCCCGGATCGCGGCGCTGCCGGGGCGCAAAATTGTCTACACCAACGGGTCGGCGCCCTATGCTCAGCGTGTGCTGGAGGCGCGCGGGCTGGATGGTCTGTTTGGCGCGCTTTATGGCGTGGAACATGCCGGTTATCGGCCAAAGCCCGAAGCCGATGCCTTCGCGACGGTCTTTGCATTGGATGGGTTGGACCCGAAGGCGGCTGCTATGTTCGAGGATGACCCTCGTAATCTGGCGGCACCACATGCCATGGGCTTGCGCACCGTGCATGTTGCGCCAGACCCGGAAGATGCCATCCACATCCACCATCACACCCCCGATTTGACAGGGTTTCTGGCTGCGCTGACACGCTAGTCTGGGTGGCTGCGCGATTGTGCCGCGCGACAATCTGCCATGCTGCGTGGCCGCGCGCGAAAACGTATCTCCGTCTCAAATCTTTTGGAGGACTATACCAATGACCATGACCTTGGATTCCGGCAAAGCCAATGTCACCGCCAATGACCCGCATCCGACTGCCGCGATCTGGGCCGCCATCGCGGTGTTCCTGACCATTCTGGGCGGGTCCGCAGCAATCTTTGGTCTGGCCGGGCTGGTCGCCGTCATGGTGCCGGCTGCCATTGGCATGGTTCTTCTTCTGCTGCGGATTGTCACCGAAGGCATGTAACAAGGCAAGCTGCCGCATTGCCCTTTGACGCGCGTGTATTATGCTGTGCTCCAGGTAAAAGGAGAGAGCAAATGCGGGCGCGTTTTGACATTGTCGTGTCGGGTGGCGGAATTGCAGGGCTGAGTGCGGCGGCTGCCTTTGGGTCGCAGGGCTACAGCGTTCTATGCGTGGACCCGACGCCCCCGGTGATGGCCGAAGCAGACCCGACATCGGATCTGCGCACGACAGCGTTTCTGCAACCCTCGGTCGCGGTTTTGGAACTCGCAGGCCTTTGGGAGCGTTACAAGGCGCATGCCACCCCCTTGCAGGTGATGCGCATTGTCGACGCCGGTGGCGACCAGCCAGAACCACGTGTCAGCCATGACTTTGACGCCGCCGATATTTCAGAGCAACCTTTCGGGTGGAACCTGCCCAACTGGCTGCTGCGCCGCGAATGCGTCGCGCGGCTGGAAGAGCTGCCCAATGTCACCTTCCGCCCCGGCATTGGCACGCGCCGCCTGGCAACGCGTGAAAGTGCTGCCATCATCGGGCTAAGCGACGGCACCTCGGTAGAGGCGCGGCTGCTGGTCGCCGCCGATGGCCGCAATTCACCGATGCGGCAGGCGCTGGGTATCGGAGTGCGCACCACGCGCTTTGGGCAAAAGGCGCTGGCCTTCGCCGTCACGCATCCGGTTCCGCATGAAAATGTCTCGACAGAGATTCACCGCTCTGGTGGCCCGTTCACCTTCGTGCCGCTGCCCGACCGTGACGGCACACCCTGTTCGGCCATTGTCTGGATGGAAACCGGGGTCGAGGTCGCGCGCCTGGCCGCCCTGCCCGTGCCAGAGTTCGAACGCGAGATGAACCGCCGGTCATGCGGGCTGTTCGGACGGTTAACGCTGGCCTCGCGCCGCACCGTCTGGCCGATCATCAGCCAGATTGCAGAGCGGTTTCACGGGCAGCGCACCGCCCTGATGGCCGAAGCCGCGCATGTCGTCCCCCCCATCGGGGCGCAGGGCCTGAATATGTCTATGGCTGACCTGACGGCGCTGACCCGGTTGATGACGCCGGACAATCTGGGCGAAGCCGCACCGCTTGCAGCCTATACGCGGCAACGTATGCCCGATGTCGCGCTGCGGGTGACGGGCGTGGGGATGCTGAACCGCGCGTCGATGCTGGACGCACGCCCCTTGCGCGACGCCCGCGCCGCAGCACTGAACGCGATGTATTCAGCAGCCCCGATACGCCGCACACTGATGCAATTGGGAATCGGTGTGCGTTAGGCACGCAAAAAGCCGCGCAAGAACTTTGCGCGGCTTTCCCGATCTATCGTCTTTCTCAAGCGTGGATCGCACCATCGCCACAGGCCAACGCAGCTTCGCGCACGGCTTCCGAATAGGTCGGATGCGCGTGGCAGGTGCGCGCAAGGTCTTCGGCGGCGGCACCAAATTCCATCGCCACGCAAATTTCGTGGATCAGGTCGCCCGCATAGGGGCCGATGATATGCGCGCCAAGGATGCGGTCTGTTTCCTTGTCGGCAAGGATTTTAACAAACCCGTCCGCCGCGAAATTCGCCTTCGCGCGGGCATTGCCCATGAAGCTGAACTTGCCCACCTTGTAAGCGCGGCCTTGATCCTTGAGCGTTTCTTCGGTCTCGCCGACCGAGGCAACTTCTGGCCAAGTATAGATCACGCCGGGGATAACGCCGTAATTGACATGGCCCGCCTGCCCCGCCAGCACTTCGGCCACGGCCATGCCTTCATCCTCGGCTTTATGCGCGAGCATTGGGCCGTCGATCGCGTCGCCAATCGCGTAAATGCCGTCAACGCTGGTCTTGTAATGGCTGTCCGTGGCGATCTGGCCGCGTTTGGTGATCTCGACCCCCAACGCCTCCAGGCCCAGACCATCCGTATAGGGGCGGCGCCCCGTGGCCAGCAGCACCGTGTCGGCATCGAGCGTGTGTTCGCTGTCATCCTTGCGCAGCTTGTAGGTGACGGTGGCCTTGGTCTTGGTGGCCGTGGCCCCCTGCACCGCAGCACCCAGAACAAACTTCAGGCCCTGCTTGGTCAGTAGCTTCTGGAAGGTCTTGGCCACCTCTGCATCATTACCGGGGATGATACGGTCAAGGTATTCGACCACCGTCACCTCGGCCCCCAGACGCGCATAGACAGAGCCCATTTCCAGCCCGATCACACCTGCGCCAATCACGACCAGCTTTTTCGGGATCTTGCCCAGTTCCAGCGCGCCGGTCGAGGTAACAATGACCTTTTCATCCACCTCTACGCCCGGCAGCGGGCTGCTTTCAGAGCCGGAGGCGATGACGATCTTTTTGGCCTCGTGCACCGTGTCGCCCACCTTCACCTGACCGGGCGCGGGGATGCTGGCCCAGCCTTTCAACCAGTCTACCTTGTTCTTCTTGAACAAAAACTCGATGCCCTTGGTATTCTGCCCGATCGTATCGGCCTTGTAGGAGAGCATCTTTTTCCAGTCGACCTTGGGCTTGGCCCCGGTCAGGCCCATCGCGTCAAAATTATGGGCCGCTTCGTGCAACTGATGCGTGGCATGCAGCAGCGCCTTCGATGGGATGCAGCCTACGTTCAGGCAGGTGCCGCCCAAGGTCTCGCGCCCCTCGACGCAGGCCACCTTCAAGCCAAGCTGGGCCGCGCGGATGGCACAGACATAACCGCCGGGGCCGGAACCGATGACGATGAGATCGTAGGACATGAGATTTCCTTTTTGTTGCCGGGGTCAGGGGGCGCTTCGCCCCCCTCGGGCCTGTCGGCCCTCACCCCCCGAGGATATTTGGGCAAGGATGAAACATTAGAGAAGCGCAATCACAAGGAGCAGGATAGAGCAAAGATATCCGATTCCGAAGAAGACCGAACGCCAGGGTTGCCAGCCAAACAGATAGGCTGGCACAAAAAGCAAGCGTGCGCCCAGATAGGCAAGCGCGAGCGCGCCGGTAAGCAGGCTTTCCTTGCCTGCGAGTGTGACAGTGGTCACGGCCACGGCAAAGAGTAGCAGCGCCTCTTGATGGTTTTGATAGGCGCGCTGTAGCCGCGCAGTGCCCGGTGAAAGCGGCTGCGGTGGATCGGTGTCGCGTGGCGAGAGGAAATAGCGCGCCCCGATTTCCAGATTGGCCCGCAACGCGACATGCGCCAGTTGCGCGGCCCAAAGCAGGCCAGCGCTGGCCAGGCAGATCAACTCTAAGCTCATGCAACCCCCTCTATCCGGTCGGGTTCGTAACCGAAAGCCGCGAAATCTGCTGCGAAGATGGACGCGATGCGGGCGCGCGCCTTCGGGGTGAAAAACGGGGTCGGGTCGGTTTTAGGCTGCCGGTTCCGCGGCTGCATTGCGCTATGGGGTAGTTCGCGACCCAACCGCGCGCAAACCTCTGCATAAAAGCTGCCAAGGTCTTCGGTGCGACCGATGATGTCCGGGCGCAGGATTTCAGGGCGGATATTAGCGGTTTGCGGGCGGAAATGAGCATCGGCCATCCAACCGCCAAGCGCGTCTTCGGCGGCGACCCAATCAAGGAACCGCACAAACCCGTCGGGCGTGCCAGTGTGGCGCGCCCAGTCGAAGCCCACAAGCGCGGTCATGCGCAGGCGGTGGCGGGCGAAAGCTTCGGACCCGGTTTGCTGCGCGCGGCAGATATAGAAATACCCCGATAGCGCACGGCTGGCCGGGTGGCGCACCGTTGTCAAACGCAGGCATTGCGCCAAGGCGGCCTGCGCATCGGACACATCCGGATGTTCGGGCAGGCGTGCCAGAAGCCGCGCCTCTGCCAGCCGGTGGGTGATGGTATCTTGCTCAAACGGATCGGTGATCTCGGCGCTGAGCGGTTGACCGAATTCCAACGCGAACAGAAACGCCAGCACCGAACTGGAACCGGCCTTGTTATTGGGCTTGAACGCCCAAGCCAGATTGCGCGGCACGAAGGTATAGAGGAAATACTGGTGCAACCTGTTGCGGTTGGGAAAGGCATCGGGCAGCGACCGGAAGGCCGGATCGGTCGCGGCGCGCTGCGCGGCATGGTCACGCAAGGGCGCCGCGAAAACGTCGTTCAATGGCTTGGTTTGCGAGGAGAAGGTCATAAACAGCCCTTGCTGGCCGGATTGCGCGCGCTGGCAAGCAACGCGCGCTACGCTTTCTTACAGGTCCATCAGCAGGCGGCGCGGGTCTTCCAGCGCCTCTTTGACCCGCACAAGGAAGGTCACGGCGCCTTTGCCGTCCACGATACGGTGATCGTAGCTGAGCGCCAGATACATCATCGGGCGCGCGACGATCTGGCCTTTGACGACCATGGGGCGTTCCTGGATCTTGTGCATGCCCAGGATGCCAGATTGCGGCGGGTTCAGGATGGGCGAGGACATGAGCGAGCCGTAAACCCCACCATTCGAGATGGTGAAGCTGCCGCCCTGCATATCGGCCATGGACAGTTTGCCGTCGCGGGCGCGGCGGCCCATGGCGGCGATGGTCTTTTCGATCTCGGCAAAGCCCATCTTGTGGGCGTCACGCAGCACAGGCACGACCAACCCGTTCGGCGTACCCACCGCGACACCCATATGAACGTAATTCTTGTAGACCACGTCCGTGCCATCAATCTCGGCATTCACCTCGGGCACTTCATTCAGGGCATGACAGCAGGCTTTCACAAAGAACGACATGAAGCCCATCTTCACGCCGTGCTTCTTTTCAAACGCGTCTTTGTACTCGTTACGCAGCTCCATGATGCCGCCCATATCCGCCTCGTTATAGGTGGTCAGCATGGCGGCGGTGTTCTGCGCTTCCTTCAAGCGGCGCGCAATGGTCTGGCGCAGCTTGGTCATGCGCACGCGTTCTTCGCGGGCGGCGTCATCGGCGGTGCTTGGGGCGCGCGGGGTTTGGGCAGGTTGGGTGGGCGCGGTCGGCGCGGGCGTAGCCTGCGGCGCCGGGGCCGACCCTGCCTTCTGCACATCTTCCTTCATGATGCGACCGTCGCGGCCAGAGCCTGCAACCTGATCGCGCGACAGCCCTTTTTCGGCCATCAGCTTCTTGGCAGAAGGCGCATCTTCCACATCGCGGCTTGCGCCGCCCGTGCCGCCCATTGCCGGGGCCGCATCGGGCACCACCGGGGCTTGCGCCCCAGCCTCGCCCGAAATCACCGCCAATTTGCCGCCAGCCTGCACGGTCGCACCTTCTTCGGCAAGGATTTCACCCAATACGCCCGCCGCGGGGCTGGGCACTTCAACCGACACTTTGTCGGTTTCCAGCTCACAGAGCATCTCATCGACTGCGATCTCGTCGCCCGGTTTCTTGAACCAGCTTGCAACCGTGGCTTCTGACACACTTTCACCCAATGCAGGCACCATCACGTCCACGGCCTCGGGCTTAGATGCTTCGGCTTTTGGTTCCGACTTAGCGGCGGGAGCCGGGGCCGCCGCCTCGCCCGCACCAATCATCGCCAATAGCGCGTCTACACCGACAGTCTCACCCTCTTGTGCGACGATCTCTCCCATTGTGCCCGCGACGGGGCTGGGCACTTCGACCGTGACCTTGTCGGTTTCCAGCTCGCACAGCATTTCATCGGCTGCAACCGGGTCACCGGGTTTCTTGAACCATGTGGCGACGGTCGCCTCGGTTACGCTTTCGCCCAGAGTGGGCACTCGAACTTCGGTGGACATAGTTTTGTTATCCCTCGATTGTCAGCGCTTCGTTCACGAGCGCATGCTGTTGTGCTTTATGTTGGCTGGCCAGCCCCGTTGCCGGAGAGGCAGAGGCCACGCGACCGACATAGCTTGGACGTTTGGTCTTGCCTTTCAGACGGCCCAGAACCCATTCAAGGTTCGGTTCGATGAACGACCAAGCGCCTTGGTTCTTGGGTTCTTCCTGACACCAGACGACATCGGCATTCGGGAAGCGTTCCAGTTCCTTCAGCAGCGACATGGCCGGGAACGGGTAGAACTGTTCCAAGCGCAGCAGGTAGACATCATCCGCCCCGCGCGCATCGCGTTCTTCCAATAGGTCGAAATAGACCTTGCCCGACGAAATGACGACGCGGCGGATCTTGTCATCCGCTTTCAGTGTCAGATCACTGTTGCCGCGTTCGGCGTCATCCCACAGCACACGGTGGAAGCTGGACCCATCGGTGAAATCACTGGCCTCTGAGATGCACATCTTGTGGCGCAAGAGCGACTTCGGCGTCATCAGCACCAACGGCTTGCGGAAGGTGCGGTGCAGTTGTCGGCGCAAGATGTGGAAGTAATTGGCCGGCGTCGAGCAGTTCGCGACGATCCAGTTATCCTGTGCGCACATTTGCAGGAAGCGTTCCAACCGGGCCGAAGAATGTTCTGGCCCCTGCCCTTCAAACCCGTGCGGCAGCAGCATAACCAGCCCCGACATGCGCAACCATTTGCTTTCGCCCGACGAAATGAACTGGTCGAACATGATCTGCGCGCCATTGGCGAAATCGCCGAATTGCGCTTCCCACAGCACCAAAGCGTTCGGTTCGGCCAATGAATAGCCATACTCGAACCCCAGCACCGCATATTCCGACAGCATGGAATCGATGACCTCATACCGCGCCTGACCTTCCTTGATGTGGTTCAAGGGGTAATGGCGGTCTTCGGTTTGCTGGTCGATAAAAGCCGAATGGCGCTGGCTGAACGTGCCGCGCGTGCTGTCTTGGCCCGCCAGACGCACGGGGTAGCCCTCAACGGCAAGGCTGCCGAAAGCCAGCGCCTCGGCGGTGGCCCAGTCGAACCCTTTGCCAGAGGCGAACATCTCTTTCTTGGCATCCAACTGGCGCGCGACGGTCTTGTGAATGTTGAAACCCTCGGGAATCGTGGTCAGCGCCGTGCCGATTTCGGCCATCGTCTCGGGCGCGATAGAGGTCTGGCCGCGCTGGTATTCCTCTCCCTTGCGGTTCATGTGCGACCAGCGCCCATCCAGCCAGTCGGCCTTGTTGGGTTTGTAGGTTTTGCCAGTCTCGAACTCGTCATTCAGGAACGCCTGAAAGGCGGCCTTCATATCCTCGATCTCACCCTCGGGGATCAGACCATCCTGCACCAACCGTTCTGTATAAAGCTGAAGCGTCGATTTGTGCTTCTTGATGCGTGTATACATCGACGGGTTGGTGAACATCGGCTCATCGCCTTCATTATGACCGAAGCGGCGATAACAGATGATATCAATGACCACGTCTTTCAGGAATTTCTGGCGGTATTCCGTGGCAACCTTGGCGGCGTGGACGACCGCTTCGGGGTCGTCGCCATTGACATGGAAGATCGGCGCTTCGACCATCAGTGCAATGTCGGTCGGATAGGGCGAAGACCGGCTGAAGCTGGGCGCAGTGGTGAACCCGATCTGGTTGTTGACCACGATATGAATGGTGCCGCCGGTGCGATGACCGCGCAGGCCGGACAGGCCAAAACCTTCGGCCACAACACCCTGACCGGCAAAAGCCGCATCACCATGCAGCAAAATACCCAGCACCGAGCGGCGTTCGGTGTCGTTGACCTGATCCTGCTTGGCGCGGACCTTGCCCAAGACCACGGGGTTCACCGCCTCTAGGTGCGAGGGGTTGGCGGTCAGTGACAGGTGCACGGCGTTGCCGTCGAACTCACGGTCCGAGGACGCGCCAAGATGATATTTCACATCGCCGGAACCATCGACATCTTCGGGCTTGAAGCTGCCGCCCTGAAACTCGTTGAAAATGGCGCGGTAGGGTTTGCCCATCACGTTGGCCAGAATGTTCAACCGGCCCCGATGCGGCATCCCGATGGCGATTTCCTTCACCCCAAGCGCGCCGCCGCGCTTGATGATCTGCTCCATCGCCGGGATCGTCGCTTCGGCCCCGTCCAGACCGAAACGCTTGGTGCCCATGTATTTGACATGCAGGAATTTCTCGAAGCCCTCGGCCTCGACCAGCTTGTTCAGAATCGCGCGGCGGCCTTGCTTGGTAAAGGCAATTTCCTTGCCAAGCCCTTCGATACGTTCTTTCAGCCAGCCGACCTGTTCGGGGTCGGAAATATGCATGAATTGCAGCGCGAACGTGCCGCAATAGGTGCGTTTCAGAATGTCGAGTATCTGGTTCAGGCTGGCCACCTCCATCCCCAGGACATTGTCGAGGAAGATGGGGCGATCCATATCGGCTTCGGTAAAACCATAGCTGCGCGGGTCGAGTTCGGGATGCGGTTCTTCCTTGCGCATCCCCAGCGGGTCCAGCTCGGCGACCAAGTGACCACGGATACGGTAGGCCCGGATAATCATCAACGCGCGTACCGAATCCAGCACAGCCGCGCGCACCTGCGCATCTGACAGGCTGATGCCTTTTTCAGCGGCTTTCCCGGTGATCTTCTGCGCGGCGTCCTTCTGCTCGGGCGGGGCCGGCCATTCGCCGGTCAGTGCAGAGGTCAGATCATCCACGGGCATGGGCGGCCAGTCGCCGCGCGCCCAGCTTGGGCCATTCGCTGCGGCCTGCGCGTCCTGCGCAGACTCGTTGAGCGATTGGAAATAGGACTGCCACACATCATCGACCGACGCGGGGTCGGTCGCGTGGCGCGCCTGCAAGGCTTCGACATAGTCAGCATTGTGACCGGCCAGAAAGCTCTCGCTGGTCATGCCATTATTCGGGCTGTGATCGTTCATTTCATCACCTGTAAGGTCGAGAAGAGTGCCTGCGCGTTACCGGACGCGCGGTTCCGGGCCGTAAGCATTGGCGCCGCGCTGGCTGGGCCGCGACATCCACCACACAATCACCATGCCCGCGCAAAGCTGCGCCACGCCAAGCGCCACAAAAGTCGTGATCGAGACATCGACCGCGACATTGCTTCCGCCGAACACGCCGCCGCTTTGACCGATGCCGCCAATGCCACCGGCGAACATGGCGCGGGTCAGGCTACCGCTCATCAGTGTGCTGGCCACGACAATCCCCGACGGGATCAGCAACCACCAACCGGGGCGGCCCGTATCCTGCAATCGCCGCCAGCCAACCGCAAGGAACGGGATGAAAACGGCAAGCTGGAAAAGCGCGACCAACGCGCCGCGCCCCGATCCAAAGGCCGCCATTTCCAACAGACCAAGCAGGAAAGCACCGCCAAAGACGAACAGGAAAAACCACCAGTATTCCGGCCGACGCGCGCGGCCCTTAAAGGTAAAGGCGTTGCGAAACCCGCTGATAATGGCGTTACTGAAGGTCATTCCCATTACTCCTTGGGCAGGCGCGCGCGGCTATTTACCGATAGCCGCCAGAACCGCCTCGCCCAAACCGGCGGGGCTTTCCGCCACGACAATGCCCGCACTTTTCATGGCTTCGATCTTATCCTCTGCGCCGCCTTTGCCGCCAGCCACAATCGCGCCAGCATGGCCCATGCGGCGGCCCGGAGGGGCCGTGCGCCCGGCGATGAACCCGGCAACCGGCTTCTTGCGCCCGCGCTTGGCTTCGTCCTTCAGGAATTGTGCGGCTTCTTCTTCGGCACTGCCCCCGATTTCCCCGATCATGATAATCGATTCGGTTTCATCATCGGCCAAAAACCATTCCAAAACGTCAATATGCTCGGTCCCTTTGATGGGGTCGCCGCCGATACCAACACAGGTCGATTGGCCAAGGCCCACATCGGTGGTCTGCTTGACGGCCTCATAGGTCAGGGTGCCGGAACGGCTGACCACGCCCACGGACCCGCGGCGGTGGATATGGCCGGGCATGATACCGATCTTGCAGGCATCGGGGGTGATGACACCGGGGCAGTTCGGCCCGATCAGGATGGATTTGCTATCCACCAGCGCGCGCTTCACGCGCATCATGTCCAGCACCGGGATGCCTTCGGTGATGCAGACGATCAGTTCCATTTCGGCGTCGATCGCTTCCAGGATGGAATCGGCGGCAAAGGGCGGCGGCACGTAGATGACCGACGCGTTGGCTTCGGTTTTCGCTTTCGCTTCGTGAACGCTGTCGAACACCGGCAGGTCCAGATGGGTCTGGCCACCCTTGCCGGGTGTCACGCCGCCGACCATCTGGGTGCCGTAAGCGATGGCCTGTTCGGAATGGAAGGTGCCCTGCGAGCCGGTGAAGCCCTGACAGATGACCTTGGTGTTTTTGTCGACGAGGACTGCCATTGTTCCGTTTCCTTGTGTTTAGTCGTTCTGCCGCAACCCGCCATGCGCGGCTGCGTAGGATTTGATGAGATCTCGGATTTGACGCGGCCGCATGTCGAGGCCGCCGAGATGAAGGGTAAGCGCAGGTCCCAAGGTAAGCCAGTTCACGGCATTAAAAGCTCTGGACACGGACGAGGGGAATAACATTTTGAAAGTGGACTGCTTTAGTCGCAGCCTTGTTCCCCCTGAGTAAAGGCCACCCGAATAAAAGATATCTTCGATCTGTGACCAGCCGATCACTCGGTTCTTCGTGGAGAGCCGGTGCCACAAGCCTTTCGGGTCTATACGCATTATAACGGCATCGCCCCAGTAGCCGCGTTTCAGAAATGAAACCGCCGTATACACGAGCATCGCACCAAGTCCGGCTGTGCCGATGACGAAGAGTTGCTGCCGCAGCCCCTCTGCATACGCCAAGACAAGCGCGGCAACGGCCAGCGCGACAATCGCTAAGAAAAGGGTAAACATCCCTCCTGCAAAGAAGAAGCCGGGCCGTTGCCGGAACTCCCATGTCTTGTTGACGTCGCGCGCGGACATGCGTTCGCTCAGCCTTTGACCGCTTTGACGATCTTCTGCGCGCCGTCTTTCAGGTCGTCCGCCGCGATCACGTTCAGGCCGGAATTCGCAATGATTTCCTTGCCCTGCTCCACATTCGTGCCTTCAAGGCGCACCACCAACGGCACTTGCAGGCCGACCTCCTTGACCGCGGCGATCACGCCTTCGGCGATGATGTCGCAGCGCATGATGCCGCCGAAGATGTTGACCAGAATGCCTTTAACGTTCGGGTCAGAGGTGATGATCTTGAAGGCTTCCGTCACCTTCTCGGTCGTTGCACCGCCGCCCACGTCCAGGAAGTTGGCAGGTTCGGCACCATAGAGCTTGATAATGTCCATTGTCGCCATGGCCAGACCTGCGCCATTGACCATGCAGCCAATCTCACCGTCCAGCGCGATATAGTTCAGGTCATATTTGCTGGCTTGCAGTTCCTTGGGGTCTTCTTCCGTCTCATCGCGCAGCGCCAGAATGTCGGACTGGCGGTAAAGCGCGTTGGAATCGAAGCCCATTTTCGCATCAAGGCATTTCAGATCGCCACTATCGCTGACGATCAGCGGGTTGATTTCGATCATCTCGGCGTCGCGCTCGACAAACAGCTTATACAGCTTGTTCACAAGGTCCACGCATTGCTTGATCTGCTTGCCTTGAAGCCCCAGCGCGAATGCCACGCGGCGACCGTGGAAACCCTGAATGCCCGTGGCCGGGTCAACCGAGAAGGACAGGATTTTTTCGGGCGTGTTGGCCGCGACTTCCTCAATGTCCATGCCGCCCTCGGTGGACACGACAAAGCTGATGCGGCTGGTGACGCGGTCGACCAGAAGCGCCAGATACAGTTCGCGTTCAATGTCAGAGCCATCTTCGATATAAATACGGCCAACCTGCTTGCCTGCGGGGCCGGTCTGATGCGTGACCAACGTGCGACCCAGCATCTGCTTGGCCATTTCTTCCGCCTCGCCCACAGACTTGGCCAGACGCACACCGCCTTTTTCGCCCGCCGATGCTTCCTTGAAGCTGCCTTTGCCACGACCGCCTGCATGGATCTGCGCCTTGACCACCCAGAGCGGGCCGTCCAATTCGCCCGCGGCGGTCTTTGCTTCTTCGGCGCGTAGAACGACGCGACCATCAGAGACCGGCACCCCGTAAGAGCGCAGCAGCCCCTTGGCCTGGTATTCGTGAATATTCATGACACTGTCCCATTTCGGCTTTCAGTTGAGCCGTGCATGGCAGAATCATGACAAAAAACAATGACAAACTGCGTCAAAATCTCGCAACCGGCGCGAAATCGGATTTTTGTGATCACTTGATTGAAAACTGTGATCACAAATTTTTGGCGATTGCGCTACCATGGCCTTGCGGACCGCAAAACGCAAAAAGGGCCGCGACTCGGGCGGCCCTTTGCCGGGTCATGGGGTGTAGCGGGTTACGCCAGTGTCGCGTCAATGCCCTTGCAGGCCTCAACCAGCCCTTTGACCGCATCAACGGATTTGTCGAACATCGCCTGTTCATCCTTGGCCAGCTTGATGTCGATGACCTTTTCGATGCCATTCGCGCCAATGATTGTGGGAACACCCACATACATGCCTTTCAGCCCGAATTCGCCATCACAATAGGCCGCGCAAGGCAGCAAGCGGCGCTGATCTTTCAGATAGGCTTCGGCCATTTCAATGGCGCTCGTCGCAGGCGCGTAGAAGGCGGACCCGGTTTTCAGCAGGCCGACGATTTCGGCGCCACCATCGCGGGTGCGCTGCACGATCGCATCCAGCTTGTCCTGCGTGGTCCAGCCCATGCTGACCAGATCGGGCAGCGGAATGCCGGCCACGGTGGAATAGCGGGTCAGGGGCACCATCGTATCGCCATGGCCGCCCAGCACGAAAGCGGTCACGTCGCGCATCGAGACGTTGAATTCCACGCTCAGGAAATGGCGGAAGCGCGCCGAGTCCAACACCCCCGCCATGCCGACGACCTTGTTATGCGGCAGGCCGGAAAATTCGCGCAGCGCCCAGACCATCGCGTCCAGCGGGTTGGTGATGCAGATGACAAACGCATCGGGCGCGTTGGCGGCAATCCCCTCGCCCACCGATTTCATGACCTTCAGGTTAATACCCAGCAGGTCGTCGCGGCTCATGCCCGGTTTGCGCGGCACACCTGCGGTCACGATGCACACATCAGCGCCCGCGATATCGGCGTAATCCGTGGTGCCCTTCAGCGCGGCGTCAAACCCTTCGGATGGGCCGGATTCGGCAATATCCAGCGCCTTGCCCTGCGGGGTGCCCTCGGCAATGTCGAACAGGACGACATCGCCCAGTTCCTTTAGGGCGACGAGATGCGCGAGCGTCCCGCCAATCTGTCCGGCACCGATAAGTGCAATTTTGGGTCTGGCCATGATGTGTCTCCGGCTCTGTCAAAAAGATGGCACTTGCGTAGTCCGGTTTGCGGGGTTGCGCAAGGGTGCGGCCCGGTGGTGGCGCAAACAGGCGGCTAGAGCGCCAACCCTTGTTCGAGCGCCGCGCGCAGATGATCCAGCGCAAGCGCCAGATTTTCATCGACAATATGCAGATATTCGGTCCAGCTATGCAGCCCTTCCAACGGGTCTGCACCGTCGGAAATACCGCGCAGCGCGATCAGGGGCAGACCGTGGCGCTGGCACGCGCGCAGCACCGCGAAACTTTCCATATCGACCATATCCTGCGCGATCGTGTCATATCCCGCACCCGTCACGACATTTGCTCCGGTCGACAGGCTGGCCAAGGCCAACCCCGGCACCAGAGGCCCAAGCGGCTGAATTGCGGGCAGGTCCAGCAGCGGGGTGGCCCCTTTTTCAAACCCCAGCGCAGAGGCATCCATGTCGCGATAGGCAACGTGGCTGGCCTGATACACCGCGCAATGCTCCAGCCGCGCCGCGCCGGCAGAGCCAAGGCTGACCACCAGATCAGGCAAGCCCCCGTCACGGGCCAGCCCTTCAAGGGTCGCGGCCATGACCACCGCCGCCTCTATCGGGCCGATACCGGTGATAAGCGGCTGGATGCGGGCTTGCAGATGCGGCCCGTATTCCGGTGCGGCGGCCATCTGGAAAAGAATACGCGCACCGCCCCAGCTTTCGATCCGCATGCGTCACCCCTGTTCTGACATGGTCGCCGCGCGACCCCTTTTGCGGCCAGCTAACACCAATTGCGCAAACAAGGCAAACTGGCGCACCTGCGGCGTTGAAACCGCATTGCCAGAGACGCCGCAACGCCCCATATCTGGGACATGTTGAAACTCTCACCCATTCTTTTGGCCATCGGCTACGCGCTGGTGATGTATCTCTTCTCTAGCTGGCGCACCAAGCGCGAGTTGGATGCGCATTCGACCGAATTGGCCGACCCGAAGCTGAAAACGCTGACGGATCACTTCGCGGGAGCGGTCGGCGTGCCCGCGATCAAGGTGCATATCTACGAGATCGAGCCGGTGAACGGGCTTGCCGCACCCGATGGGCGCATCTTCATCACGCGCGGTTTTTACAACAAGTATCGCGCAGGCGAGGTGACAGCGGCGGAAATGGCCAGCGTCATCGCGCATGAGTTGGGCCATGTCGCCCTTGGCCACACCCGCAAACGGATGATCGACTTTTCCGGCACCAATGCCATTCGCATGGCCTTGGCGGCGGTGTTCAACCGTTTCCTGCCGGGCCTGGGCGTGGTGATTGCCAATGCGCTGACATCGCTTCTGGCGTCGAAACTTAGCCGCAATGATGAATACGAGGCCGATGCTTACGCATCCGCGCTGATGGTCAAAGCCGGAATTGGGACCGGACCGCAGAAATCACTGTTTCTAAAGCTGAACACGCTGACCGGGGTCGGCGGTGGAATGCCCGCCTGGATGATGAGCCATCCCTCCACCGAGGACCGTATCCGCGCCATCGAGGAGAACGAGGCGCGCTGGAAATTGAGCCCGCAAGACTGAGGCGGGCTTCGCCCATTTCTTTTTTCAGGGGGCGCTGCCCCCGTCTCGGCTGCGCCGCGACTCCCCCGGGATATTTTTGCAAGGATGAATGGGTCAGACGACGACGCCCGCCCCTTCGGTGGAATCGCCCACGGTGGCCCGGAAGGCCCGGAACAATTCGCGCCCAATTCCGTAATCGTTTTCGGACAGGTCGATGGTCAGGGGCGTGCGGCTGTCGAAATCGGGTTCCAGCACGTCGAGGGCGCCCTTGGTCGCATCGAGCCGCAGCTTGTCGCCGTCGCGCAGCTTGGCGAGCGGGCCGCCCTTGGCAGCTTCGGGCGCGACATGGATCGCGGCGGGCACTTTTCCGCTGGCACCCGACATGCGCCCATCGGTGACTAGCGCGACCTTCAACCCGCGATCTTGCAACACCGACAGGATGGGTGTGAGCGAGTGCAATTCCGGCATGCCATTGGCCGCCGGACCCTGAAAACGGACAACGATGATCGTATCTTCTGTGATCTCGCCCGCTTGAAAGGCCGTCTTGACCGATACCTGATCGTGGAAAATGCGGGCCCGCGCCTCTATGATGTGGCGCGACGGGTCTACCGCCGACACCTTGATGACGCCCTGCCCCAGATTGCCGGATAGCTGCGTCAGACCACCCGTGGACTGGAACGGGTCGGACATGGGCCGCAGGATCTTGGCGTTGAGGGTTTCGCCTGCGCCATCTTCCCAGACCAGCGCGCCATCCTTCAACTTGGGTTCCTGAGCGTAACGCCTCAGACCGTCACCCGCGATGGTGCTGACATCATCATGCAACAACCCGGCCTCGAGCAATTCACCGATCATGAAGCCCAAGCCCCCGGCGGCGTGGAAATGGTTCACATCGGCCAGACCATTGGGATAGACCTTGGCCATCAGCGGGACGGTTGCCGAAATGTCGGCGAAATCTTCGAGCGCAAGGTGAATGCCCGCCGCGCGCGCCATGGCGGGCAGATGCAGCACAAGATTGGTGGAGCCGCCCGTGGCCATCAGCCCGACCATGCCATTGACGAAGGCGCGTTCATCAAGGATTTGCCCGGCGGGGCGGTAATCATTGCCAAGCGCTGTGATTTCCAGCGCGCGTTGGGCAGAAGCCGTGGTCAGCGCCTCTCGCAGCGGCGTGCCGGGATTGACGAAGCTGGCACCGGGCAGGTGCAGGCCCATGAATTCCATCAACATCTGGTTGGTATTGGCAGTGCCGTAGAAGGTGCAGGTGCCGGGGCCGTGATAGCTGGCCATCTCGGCCTTCATCAATTCCTCGCGCCCGATCTCGCCCTTGGCGAATTGCTGGCGGACGCGCGCTTTCTCGTCATTGGGCAGGCCGCTGACCATGGGCCCGGCCGGCACAAAGACAGTCGGCACATGGCCGAAGGTGGCCGCCGCGATAATCAAGCCCGGCACGATCTTGTCGCACACGCCCAGATAAACGGCCGCGTCGAAACAGTTATGGCTCATGGCGACACCGGCGGCCAAAGCAATCGTGTCGCGCGAGAACAGCGACAATTCCATCCCCGGCTGACCTTGGGTCACACCGTCACACATGGCGGGCACGCCGCCTGCGACCTGCGCGGTGGCCCCCACGGCACGGGCGGCAGCGCGAATTTTCTCCGGGTAATGCTCGAACGGCTGATGCGCCGAGAGCATGTCATTATAGGCCGTCACAATCCCCAGATTGGGCGCGCGCCCGCCCGCAAGCGCGTCCTTGTCATCGCCCATCGCGGCATAGGCATGGGCCTGATTGCCGCAAGACAGATGCGCGCGCACCGGTCCCGCTTCGGCAGCGCGGGCCATGCGCTCCAGGTAAGCATCGCGGCTGGCTTTGGAGCGCGCGCGGATGCGGTCGGTCACGGCATCTATGGTTGGGTTGAGCGGCATGGCGTATCCTCCGGTCAAAGGCTGTGCGGCATTTGAAGAGGATGTAACAAGTTAGCGCTAACAAATCAATGGCAACCGGTGAGCCTTGCAATTGGCGCAAAGCGGGATTGCGAAACTGTCGGATGCAATGCTGCAACGCGGCATCTAGATAAGCGTCAAGCTTGTAAACCTTTGCATGGAGCACACAATGCAAGACCGTCCCGATTTCGCCGCCGACATGGCCGACCTGACCCGCCTCGAACATGAAGCCCGCCGCTTGCGCGCGGCTTTTATGGCCGAAATATTCGCGGCCGCGTTTCACGGCATCGCGAACCTGATGACTCTGCGGCGCACCGCAAGCTGACTGACAAACAGGTGACAGCCCCATCACAATGCGATAGAGGGGGCGCAACTTCAGGCCAGCCGCGAGTTGCCCCCATGCTCAGCCACCCGTTCGATGATGACAAGCTACGCGAAGAATGCGGCGTCTTTGGATGTATTGGCATGGACGATGCCGCAAGTTTTGTGGCCCTTGGCCTGCACGCACTGCAACATCGCGGGCAGGAAGCGGGTGGAATCATCACGCATCATGCCGAATTGGGGTTTCAATCTGCCCACAGGTTCGGACTTGTTCGTGACAATTTCACGAAGCAAGGTGTGATCGAAACGTTGCCGGGGCGCATTGGGATCGGCCATGTGCGTTACTCTACCGCCGGCTCCAAGGGTGCCACGCAAATCCGCGACGTGCAGCCCTTCTTTGGCGAATTCGCAATGGGCGGCGCCGCGCTTGCGCATAACGGCAATATCACGAATGCCGATGCGATCCGGCGCGAATTGATCGAACGCGGCTCTATTTTCCAGTCCAGCTCCGACAGCGAATGCCTGATTCACCTCATGGCGCGCTCGTTCCAGAAAACCATTCCCGAGCGGATGAAAGACGCGCTGCGCCGGGCCGAAGGCGCGTTTTCGGTGGTTGCCATGACGCGCACAAAGTTGATCGGCGTGCGCGACCCGCTGGGCGTGCGCCCGTTGGTATTGGGCAGCCTGAACGGCGGATGGGTGTTGGCATCGGAAACCTGCGCGCTCGACATTATCGGGGCCGATTTCGTCCGAGAGATCGAGCCGGGCGAAATGGTCGTCATCACCGACAAAGGCGTTGAAACCATGCGCCCCTTTGCGCCGCAGAAATCGCGGTTCTGCCTGTTCGAGCATGTCTATTTCTCGCGCCCCGACAGCTTTTTCGGGGGCCGATCGGTTTATGAAACCCGCCGCCGTATCGGGGTGGAACTGGCACGCGAAGCCCCGGTCGAGGCTGACCTTGTTTGCCCTGTGCCCGATAGCGGCACGCCTGCCGCCATTGGCTACAGCCAGGAATCGGGGATCGAATTCGCGCTGGGGATTACCCGCAACCAGTATATGGGACGCACCTTTATCGAGCCATCGCAGCAGATTCGCTCCATGGGGGTGCGGTTGAAGCTGAACGTGAATCGCGCGCTTATTCGCGGCAAGCGCATCATTTTGGTTGATGATTCGGTGGTGCGTGGCACGACCAGTCAGAAGATCAAGGAAATGATCCTGGAAGCAGGTGCGAAAGAGGTGCATTTCCGAATCGCCTCGCCGCCCACCGCATGGCCGTGTTTCTATGGGGTCGACACCCCTGATCGCGAGAACCTGCTGGCCGCGCGCATGACAGAAGACGAAATGCGCGACCATATCGGCGTGGATAGCCTGCGTTTTGTGTCGCTGAACGGTCTGTATCGGGCAGCGGGTGAGGCCGAGGGCCGCAACGATGCCTGCCCGCAATATTGCGATGCGTGTTTTTCAGGCGAATACCCGGTTGCGCCGCATGACATGCTGGCACGCGGGTTCCAGCCCAAACATGCGGCGGAATGATCTGGTTTCGGCCGCATCATTTCCTCTGCGCGTTGGGGTTTCAGGGCAAGGGCTATTCCGACAGCTTCACCGCCAATATGGCCAAGATCGTGGCCCGTCTGCGCGGGCCGGATGGCGGGGATGTGGTGTTGCAAGTGACGATGCAGGCCGATGCGATCTGCGCGCCCTGCCCGCATAAACGCGGTCTGGGATGCGCGAAATCCGCCAAGATTACAGCTTTGGACAAGCGTCATGCTGCCGCTTTGGGGCTGGCGGATGGCGATTGCCTGACATGGGACGACGCGCAGGCGCGCATTCGGGCACAGGTCGCGCCAGGTGATTTGCAGACGCTTTGCGCGGGCTGTGCGTGGTTGGAGTTGGGTCTGTGCGAAGCCGCCCTCAGCCGCCTGCACATCAACAACGCATAAAAAAAGGCGGGCCAAAGACCCGCCTTTTCAAAACTTTAGCGTGATTACTTCACACGGTCTTTCAGCGCCTTGAACGCACCAGAGACGATCAGCGCAGCAACAGCCACCTTGACCAGTTCACCCAGCAAGAAGGGTGCAGCCCCGGCCATGAATGCGCCTTGCAGGTTCAGCGGCGTGACGGCGGTCAGCCATGCAATCCCCGGCACAAACAACAGCGCGGTGGCGATCAGCGCGGCACCGAACAGGCCAAAGCCACGGTCGAACCCGCGCTCGACCAGCCAGCCCATAACGAAGGCCATTGCAACAAAGCCGAACAGGAAGCCAGCGGTCGGCCCCATCAGCGGAGCAAGCCCTGCCGCACCCCCGGCGAATACAGGGAAACCCATCGCCCCTTGCGCAAGGTAGGCCACCAGCGTGGCCCCCGCCAGACGCGCACCGTATGTCAGGCCGATCAGCATGATGGCCAGTGTCTGCAACGTCATCGGGACCGGGAACATCGGCACGCTGATTTGCGCGGACATTGCCACCAGCACCGAGCCGAACGCCACCATAGCGACCTTGCGGACAAACGAGCTATCGGCGCCAAGCGATGTCATCAGAGGAGTATGAGCCATGAAAGCCCCCTTTTTGCGAAACATTCTTGCGCCACTTATGCGACAGACATGGCGCGCTGACAAGAGTGCGCGCATTTGTTTGCGCGCACGCGCCCCGCGCTTGCACCCTGCCCCGTTTGCCGCTAAGGGGACACATCTTTCCGCGAAGCTTTCACCGGTGCAGCTCTCGTAGGCAGGGGCGGAAAGGTCATTGCCCTGCTTTTTGAAATGCGCCCAGCACATGAATGGAGATCGCATGCCGCTTTACGAGCATGTCATGATCGCGCGTCAGGATCTGTCGAACACGCAGGCCGAAGCGCTTATCGAACATTTCGGCACAGTTCTGGCCGATAATGGCGGTAAACTTGTGGATCATGAATATTGGGGCGTGAAAACCATGTCCTACAAGATCAACAAGAACCGCAAGGGCCACTATGCCTTTCTGCGTTCGGACGCGCCCGCCGCTGCCGTGCAGGAAATGGAACGCCTGATGCGCCTGCATGACGATGTCATGCGCGTTCTGACCATCAAGGTCGACGCGCACGCCGAGGGCCCTTCGGTCCAGATGCAGAAACGTGACGAGCGCGAACCGCGCCGCCGCGCATCGTAAGGAGAGCTGATCCATGGCTACCAAACCGTTTTTCCGCCGCCGCAAAGTCTGCCCTTTCTCGGGCGACAATGCTCCGAAAATCGACTACAAGGACACGCGCCTGCTGCAACGCTACATTTCCGAGCGTGGCAAGATCGTGCCCTCGCGCATCACCGCCGTGTCGGCCAAGAAGCAACGTGAACTGGCCCGCGCCATCAAGCGCGCCCGTTTCCTTGCGCTTCTGCCCTACGCCGTGAAGTAAGGAGCACAGAACATGCAAGTTATCCTACTGGAACGCGTGGCCAAGCTTGGCCAGATGGGCGATGTCGTCAGCGTCAAGCCCGGCTATGCGCGCAACTTCCTGCTGCCGCAAGGCAAGGCGCTGCGCGCGTCGGACGACAATGTGAAGTCGTTCGAAGCCCGCAAGGCAGAACTGGAAGCGCAGAACCTTGAAACCAAGAAAGAAGCCGCTGCTGTGGCCGAGCGTCTGAATGGCACGACCTATATCGTGATCCGTCAGGCATCGGATGCAGGCGCGCTCTATGGTTCCGTCAGCACCCGCGACGTGGCAGACCTGTTGGCAGAAGCAGCTGTCACCGTCGAACGCCGCCAGATCGTGATCGGTCAGCCGATCAAGATCCTGGGCATTCACACCGTCACACTGAACCTGCACCCCGAGGTCGATTCAGAAATCCGCCTGAACGTGGCCCGCTCGGTCGAAGAAGCCGATTTGCAAGCCTCTGGCAAGTCCATTCAGGAACTGGCCGCCGAGGAAGAAGCAGCCGCGGAATTCGAAATCTCTGAACTGTTCGATGAAATCGGCAGCGCCGGGATGGATGATGACGACTACGATCCACGCGGCAAAGGCGACAGCGAAGACCCGCGCGACGCCTGAGCAAACGTGCTTTGCAGATTTGAACACCCGCCGGTTCGCTGGCGGGTGTTTGTTTTTGTGCCGGTGTTCGCCGGGTTTATGGGCAATTTTCCCGACACTTCGGCTTTGACGCGAACATATTGATCTAATGCTTGGGCGCAGGCTTGCTCTAAGCTGGACAGCGCTCTACATATTCAATCAACTGCAACTGAATATTTTTCATACAGCCGAAGGGTAAGCGGCTTATTGGGGGAAAGAGATATGTCTCTGGACACGCAAAGTTTGGACCTGGAGCAACATGACCCGGCAGAGCCCGGCAGTTGCAGCAGCCTTGCACCAACCGATATGCTGGATCAGGCGCAGGCGGCATCGGCCTTTTTGAAGGCGCTTGCGCATGAAGGTCGGCTGATGATCCTGTGCCACCTGTCCACGGGTGAAAAATCGGTCGGTGAATTGGAAGACCTTCTGCAATCACGCCAAGCGGCCGTCAGCCAGCAACTTGCGCGATTGCGTCTGGAAGGGATCGTGACCTGCCGCCGCGAAGGCAAGACCATCTATTACGCGCTGCACGACCAAAAGGCGGAACGCCTGATCGCGGTGGTCTATGACATGTTCTGTGCGCAGGCCAATTCCTGATTTTTTCGTGACGCTGCAACGGGCATTCTGTATACTCTGATATACGGCAGGCCCGCATCTTGTGCGGGCCAACCCATTGGAGGAATTGAATGTGGGATTTACCCGCGCCGGTGTTGGCCGGTAGTGCTGGTCTTCTGATCGGCATCATTCTGGGCGTGGCGGCGCGCATGGGAGATTTCTGCACTTTGGGTGCAATTGAAAGCGCTGCCTATGGCGGCGACCAACGCCGTGCGCGGCTTTGGGGTGTTGTGCTTGGCGTCGCTATACTGACCTTGTTCGGCGCAGATGCCTTGGGCTTCGCGCTCATATCTGAAAGCCCTTACCACCAGATCGTGTTTAACCCGTTCGCCGCAATTTTTGGGGGGTTGGTGTTCGGATATGGCATGGCCTTGGCCGGAAATTGTGGCTTCGGGGCGCTGATCCGGCTGGGAGGCGGCGATCTGCGGTCATTCCTGATTGTCATCATCATGGCGATTGCCGGGTTCATCACGCTGGCCGGGCCTCTGTCGCCGCTGCGCGTGGCCTTGTTTCCAGAGGTGGAAACGACGGTGCCCCAAGGCTTTGCCCATGCTCTCGCGCGGCTGACCGACCTGCCGCCCTTGCTGTTTGCTGTCCCAATCGGCTTGGGGCTGATCTGGGTTGCAATCCGCCATCCCGACCTGCGCAGCAACCGGGCGACCATCGGCTGGTCTGTGGTTGTTGGTCTGGCCATTGCAGGGGCGTTTATCGCAACATCGGCGCTGCACCGTGCCACGCTCGACGCCGTGCCGGTTGAAGGGTTTACCTTCACCGTGCCACTGGGCCGCGCGATTTTGTATCTGATGACCGCCAGCGCTGGCGGGCTGAATTTTGCCATCGGCTCTGTTCTGGGCGTGGTTCTGGGCGCGGCACTTGCTGCCGCGTGGCGCAGACGGTTCCGGTGGGAAGCCTGCGAAGACCCGCGAGAGCTGGGCCGACAGGTCGCCGGAGCAAGCCTGATGGGGGTTGGCGGCGTGATCGCCATGGGCTGTTCGGTCGGCCAAGGCGCCTCTGCCATGGCAACGCTCTCCTATTCGGCCCCGGTGGTATTTCTGAGCATTGTCGTCGGTGCGCTGGTCGGGCTGCGCCAATTGTTGCGCGGGTTCCAATCGGTCTGAGCGGCGACATCACCGCCCCCGCGAAACGTCAGAACGTCCCGAAACCCGGCAGCACGCATCTGTGCGGTTAGGCCATGCGGCACAGTACCGGGCGCGAAAACAAGCCCGCGCGCGCTGCCGGTATGGGCAGCCACCCATCCCAGCGCGCCGGTCTGCTTGGCAAGCTGCGCGGTCGGGTCATTCATTGGGCCGCGCAGTGCAAGGCACCTTTCCGCGCTGACAGAGGCCAGCGCCGCAAACTCGGCAAGCTTGCGCGCCTGACGCCATTGCAACAAAATATCCGCGATATCGGGAAACCGCGTGTCGCGCGGATCGGTGCGTTGCCCCCGACCCCACAAACCCCCGACAATCTCGTAGCGCGGCACGGCAGGCAAAGGCTGAAGACTGGACCCCAACCGCGACGCCCAGAGCAGGCGTTCGGGTTGCGCGTGCCAGAGCGGATCGCTCGCCCCTTCGGCGCGCAGGCACGCGCGGGCCAGCGCAGATTTGGGGCCGGCAAACCCGGCCAGACGCGCCAGCGCAACAAGGCTTGCGGTTGACACGCCCCTGCCCTGTCCCGCGGGCACATGGGGGCGCAGCCGGACCCGGCCCGTCAGATCGCAGCCCAGATTCTGCAAGAAGCGCTGCGCACGCCCAGCGGTCAGACCCGCCCCTTGCAGCCGCAGCGCGCCGCGTCCGGGCAGGTATGTGGCCCGCAAGACCGGTATCGGACATGACAGGCTGACAAGTGCCACCGGTCCATCCGGCCCCAGTCGCCCTTGCAGCCATTCGCCAAAATGGCCGGTTTGGTCCAGAACGTGCCTAGCCAAGCCCGTCCTCATCCAACAGGTGGCGACCGCGCGCATCCTCAACCTCGACCACCCATAGGTCGCTGTCAAAGCTGCGCTGACGGCTGATCGCGGCATCGACCTCGGCCTCTGGCCCGTCGCACAGCACATCCCAGACCCGCGTGTCCTGCTCGAAATCAAAGCGGCGGGTGTAGGCACAGGCGGTGCCATCCATCCGTGCCAGCTTTACCAGCACCGCGCCCGCCGTGGTGTCGCCTTTGGTAATTACATAGGCGGGAATCCCCGCCAGTTGCAGCCGGTGCAGATAGGCCGCAACCCAGATACCTGTGGCCAGCCGCGCACCGGTCATGCGTTGCCGTCGCGGAACTCCAGCCCCATTTCGGAATACCGCTCGGATTCTTCCATCCAGTTTTCACGCACCTTCACTTGCAGGAACAGATGCACGGGGCGGCCCAGAAATTCCGAAATCTCGGCCCGCGCGGCGGTGGAAATCGCCTTGATCGTCTCGCCCTTATGGCCCAGCACGATGCCCTTATGTCCATCGCGCAAAACGTAAATCGTCTGGTCAATCCGGGCAGAGCCGTCCTTGCGCTCTTCCCAATTCTCGGATTCGACCGTCAATTGATAGGGCAATTCTTCATGCAGGCGCAGGGTCAGCTTTTCGCGTGTCATCTCTGCTGCGATCATGCGCATGGGCAGGTCTGCAATCTGATCTTCGGGGTAAAGCCACGGGCCTTCGGGCAACTGCCCGGCCAGCCAACGGCGCAGATTATCCACGCCATGCCCGCGCTCGGCAGAAATGAGGAAGGTCTGCGCGAAGGGATACGCCGCGTTCAGCTTGGCGGTCAGCGCCAACAGCGCCTCGGATTTCACGCGGTCGATCTTGTTGATGGCCAGCGCCACGGTTTGGCTGGCGCGGGCGCGCTCGCGTAGCGTGTCGAGGATGGTTTGCACCCCGTCGGTCAACCCACGATGCGCCTCTATCAGCAGGACGATCACATCAGCATCGGCAGCCCCGCCCCAAGCGGCGGCAACCATGGCGCGGTCCAGACGGCGGCGCGGGCGAAACAGGCCCGGCGTGTCAACAAAGACAAGCTGCGCCTTTCCTTCAAGGGCCACGCCACGAATGCGCGTGCGCGTTGTCTGCACCTTATGGGTGACAATGCTGACCTTCGCCCCCACCATCTTGTTGGTCAGGGTGGATTTGCCCGCATTTGGTTCGCCGATAAGGGCAATAAAGCCCGCGCGTGTGGTCATGGAAGAAGCCCCGTTTGCCTTTAGATGCTGCGTTTAGCTGGTTTCGCGCCATCCCGCCAGAGCTTATGGGCCAAGCCCGCGCAGCCGCCACCGACCCCGGCCCAGAAACGCGAAGGCGCGAATGGTGCAACGCAAGCACCGCAATCCAGACCCGACTTTGCCCAAATTCTGACCCGTTTTCGCAATAGTTCACACATGCGCAAAATGTGGAAAGCCAGCAATGTTCAAACCGCCAGAGTCAGATTTCATTATCAAAGACAGGCATCGCGCGGCTCTTGCGCCTATCAGCACGACCGATTACCCCGACTTCGACTGGTTAAGGATATTCCTCGCTTCAGGGGTTTTCTGGGTCCATGCCGGATCGGTGGAGCATTTCAATTTCGCGGGCGATTTGTTCGTGCAGATATTCTTCGCACTCAGCGGCTTTCTGATCGGCGGCATCATCCTGAACATGAGCAAAGCGGACCTGCCAAGGTTCTTTTACAACCGCACCATACGCATCTGGCTACCATTTTTCGCGGCGATTACAATTCTTTACAGCGTAGCCTACATGAAAGAAGGTGCCGCGCCGTATTTCTGGCAAAGCCTTGCTTACGACCTGACATTTACTCACAACTTCTTCATTCCAAAGACCCCCGAAGTGATCGCGGCCCTGCCAATGAGCGGCACCGGCGCGCATTTCTGGTCGATTGCCGTCGAAGAGCAGTTCTACCTTATGGCCCCGATCGTCATCCTGTTCGTATCATTTGCGAAATACTGGATGACATGGGTGGCAATCGCCATCTTGGCGACCGTATTCGGCACATGGTATGGTAGCGTCTCCGCCGGTGTTCTGGCCGCGCTGTTGCAACGCCGTTTCGGAAACTGGCACATACATCCTTGGGCTATTCTGGCCCTGATCGGTGCAGGCGGGCTGGCAACGGCCTTTTGGGTCGCCGGGACCGTCGAATACAGGTATCTGGTTCCGCTCTTAGCTGTGGTCGTCGTGCTGCTTTGTGCCCGTCCGGGGCATCGGACACGGCTGGGCAAATGGGCAGGTGGCATTTCCTTTCCGATGTATCTCAATCATTGGATCGGCCTGTTCGTGGCCAGCATGATCGCCAGCAGGCTGCCGGGGCTTGGGGTTTTCACCGCTGATATCATCGGCTTCGCGCTATCGCTTGGCGTTGCGGCCTATGCTTACAAACTGATCGACCTCAAGCTTTATACATACAGAGCGGCATGGTATCGGCCTGCCTTGGGCTATGCCTCTGTCATTGTGGTTTATGCGCTGATGGCGCTTGGGCTTGTGTTCGGGCTATACCTGATCGGGCCGCTCAACGGAGCGCCGGACGGGGTCTGACACGCGGCCCAGTTCGCGCCGCCCGCTTATTCTGGTCGATCCAAAAGCGCCAAAAGCGCGCTGGCTGCCTGCTGTTCTGCCTGCCGTTTGCTGCCGGCGGTGGCCTGCGCGGTTGCGCCATTCTCCAGCCGCACATTGATCGTGAAAACCGGCGCATGGTCCGGGCCGGAGCGCGCAGCCTCGGTATAGTCCGGCAGGGCCATTCCGCGCGCTTGCGCCCATTCTTGCAACAACGTCTTGGCATCGCGCGAATCCGCTTCGACCTGTGTGATACGGTCGCCCCAAAGCGTCAGGATCACATCGCGTGCCATGTTGAAGCCGCTGTCCAGATAGACCGCGGCAATCACCGCTTCCATCGCATCGCCCAGAATCGCCTGCTTGCGTCGCCCGCCAGAGATCATCTCGGACCGGCCAAGCCGCAGCACCGCTCCCAGGTCAATCGCGCGCGCGATCTCGGCGCAGGTCTCCTTGCGCACAAGAGCGTTGAAACGCGGTGCAAGCTGGCCTTCGCGGGCAGTTTTGTCGGCCGCCAGAAGCGCCTCTGCCATCACCAGCCCCAATACGCGGTCGCCCAAAAATTCAAACCGCTGGTTGTCGGGCCGCGCAGGGGTGGCGATGGACGGATGCGTCAGCGCGCGCAGCAAAAGTTCGGGGCGGTCAAACTCATGCCCAAGCCGTTGCATGAACGCATTGATTTCACGCGAGAGCTTCACCGAAGCCCCTCGAAGAAGCGATCCCCCCGCCATGTCCAGAACATGTAAAGCGAGCGTCCTTCGGCGGAAAACACAACATGGCGCGCCCGTCCGATCAGATGGTCGAACGGCACGAAGCCCACGCCACCCACACTGCGCGGCATCCGGCTGTCGAGCGAATTGTCTCGGTTGTCACCCATGAAAAAGAACTCTCCCTCCGGCACGGTAAAGACCGGCGTATTGTCAGCGGCACCGGTGCTGGTAATGTTCAGCACAGGGTAGCTGACACCATTGGGAAGCGTCTCTGTCACGCGGGATTTCAGGCAATCGCCACCTTCGCCCACGGGCGCGTTCTCGCAGCGTGGGAACTGGCCGGACGACCCTTGGCGCGCGTATTCCTCGACGAAATTACCGTCAGGAGTTTGCGGCACAGGATCGCCATTCAAAATGATCTGCCCATCGCGCAGCTGCACGGTGTCGCCCGGCAGACCGATCAACCGCTTGATGTAATCCGCCCCGGTGCCGGGATGCCGGAACACGACAATGTCACCGCGTTCGGGGTCAGACGCAAAGATCCGCCCCGAAATGGGGCAAATCGCGAAGGGACAGGAATAGCGCGAATACCCATAGGCCATTTTGTTGACGAACAGGAAATCCCCTATCAGAAGGGTCTCCTTCATCGACCCGGATGGAATCCAGAACGGCTGAAAAAACAAGGTGCGGAACACCCCTGCGATCAAGAGCGCATAGAAGATCGTTTTGACGTTCTCCCAAAGCCCGTCTTTTTTACCATCACTGCTTGCCATACGCCCTGTATCCGCTGCTGAAGTGTAATGCGCGTGTCATGGGCGGGGGCGTGGCCGAAGTCAAGCGCGGCAGGCAGGATCATCCCTGCCATCCGAAGGTGAAACCTCTCGACAGCACGCGCGCGCCCTTTGTAACGCTTGAAACACTAGCTTGTGACCAGACGCACCTTTTGCAGATCGAAGGCCAGATGGACCGTTTTGCCCGTGCAAAACGGGTCTGCCTGCGGCGGCGCGGGATGACGAAGATTGATCCGCGCGGTGGATGGCGCATGATCGGGCCGGGCATCGGTGTTCGGGTCTACGCCCGCGCCCCTTGGGCTCGTGCCATGGTGTTTCCCCTCGAATGTCGGGTGGGGTCAGGGCAATGAATCGGCGTCTTTGACAAAGCAATCGTCCGGTTGAAGGCAATGTTCGATTTTTGGATTTTGCTTCAGCACAGTGAGCACTAGGATCTTCGCAAGCCTAATTTTCAGATGAGTGCAGGCGTTTAGCCGATCCACCCCGGAGAACAGTCCAGATGCAGCGTCATTTTGAACTCGACTGGCTGCGCGTTCTTCTATTTGCCGCGCGACAAACAAGGTGAGAATCCAGCGTCAATCAGGATGAGAACGCGGGGGTGGGGTCTCGCAGGGAGGGCGTAGCCCGACTGGAGAGACCCCACCCCCGCGTTGCGCCCCAAATGGGCGGG